>Ga0114899_1000048_pt1 | contig 158148 bp, 136 predicted proteins | sample MalvireepMed_215_FD_83497 | JGI IMG/M metagenome (GOLD analysis project Ga0114899, IMG submission 83497) | Marine viral communities from the Global Malaspina Expedition - Malaspina viral metaG DeepMed_215 | ecosystem: Environmental > Aquatic > Marine > Oceanic | place: Mediterranean Sea...
AAGGCAAGAAAGCCGCCGGCATCGCTCCGGTGGTCATCAGCCAGCAAGATAACGAGTAAACCGCCAAGGGTGGGTCAATTTTACATTGCCGCTAGGTGGGTCAAAATTAGATTGCCGTTGACATATTTCAGATACCCCGCGCACGATCGCCTCCAGCGAGGCCCCCGCACGGCGCGCCTGCTCCATCACTTTGCCGGATTTATTGCGGCTGCTCTCCATTGCCTTGACCGCTGACTGGGAGCCGCCCTGCAGCTTCTCGATGGTCGCCTGAATCTGTCCGATGGACTGCTGTGTGCGGCTGGCAAGCGTGCGAACTTCGTCGGCGACCACAGCGAAGCCACGGCCTTGTTCTCCTGCACGAGCCGCTTCAATGGCGGCGTTTAGTGCCAGCAGGTTGGTTTGTTCGGCAATACCGGTAATGGTGCTGAGTACTCCGGAGATGTCTTCGCTGTCCTCATTGAGTTGATTGATGACAGCGGCAGACTGTTCTATTTGTGCCGCCAGATCGCGCACGTCACTGATTGTGCCGCGGACCACCTCAGTACCAGAAGTGCTTTCCTGGTTAGCAGCAACGGCGGCATCCGCAATGCGTTTGATATTGTCGGCAACTTCCTGCGATGTGGCGGTCATTTCGTGCATGGCAGCGGCAACCTGAGAGATCGCCGCCTGCTGATGATCAACACTGCCTCGGCTCTTGGAGGTGGCTGACGTCATGTCATCTGAAGCAGACGACAGTTGTTTGGCCGAGTCTCCAATGGCAGCTACCATGGTAGACAGATTTAGGCGCATCGTTTCCAGAGCTCTGGCTGAGTTGGCGATTTCCTGACTGCCATTAATCGTAAGAGATGTACCCAGATTCCCGGTGGCGGCTATTTCAGCGTTGGCGAGCAACTCGTTTAATGGTCCAACAATACTGCGACTGATCAGCCAGGCGAGGGTAACCATCAATAGCACACCAACACCCAGACCAAGGCTCATCAACATGTTCGATGCTATAGCTGTCTCATCGGCTTCAGCCTCTACGGATGCCGCATTTTGCTCGATGAGTCTGGTCAGGCTCTCCATCTCATCCGCCAGACGGGCATATGCTGCCCGAAAGTCGTCCAGCTCGGCGAGAGCCTGCGTTGGCCGGGCTTCTGTCACAGGCTCGACAACGGTTGCTGCGGCATTGTTTTGTTCCTGAGGTTCATCGACCGTCAGAACACTGGCAGTCAAGGCTGGAGACGAACTTAGCGCCCGAGACAGATCGGATTCAGCGAGCGAAACGATACGGTCGGCCGAGTTGATGTAGTCGGTTAATACAGGCAACACAGTCTGTAGAGCGGTGGCTGTTTCCGGGTCCGTGATAAGCGACTCATTGGCCGCCAGCATGTCGCGGAAGGTCTGGGCGTGCTCGCGCTGATCAGCGCGCGCTGTCTCAATTGCCTCGCGATCACCACTGCTGCTCGCCACCACAGCGGCGAGCACGTCAGAACTAAGCGCATCGTGCATCATGTCTGCGGTCAGGTGGTTGCCAAGAATGTTGGACTGAAGCTGTAAATGACTGGTCGATTGGTTTAATTGTGCAATGCCCGTGAAACCGAAGCCTCCAACAATCAAAAGTAGCAGAACTGCGAGGGCAGCCATGCCGATGAGTTTCTGTTTAACGGACATGAGGGTAAGCCTTTTTTACCGACGATAGAGATTTTGTAGATGTTACTATCTGGTTATCGGCACCCTGTGGATAAGTTTAGAATTCAATTCTTGTGCGTCAATAAGAGAAATTACACCCCGCGAAAAACCGACTATCTCCCGATTGCGTCTGCCCTGAATCCTCGCCGGCAACCGCAAGCGTGAAGTTGCAGCGCGTGTTGCCACGAAACTGCAGGGACATTCCCAGCCCTGCATCCCATAGTGTGATGCTGCCGCCGTTCTCGAATTCCGCCGTGCCTGATTCTACGAAAGCGGACCACTGCACGTTCTGGATCAGACCATACAGGACTGGGCGGCTCAACGGTGGGAAATGCAGCGTCTGGTTGATGAACGCACCACGGTCTCCGGCGCCTTCACTGGATTGATAGGCGCGCAGGATGCCGGGCCCTCCCAGTGCAAAATTATCACTGCCTGCCAGCTGGGTGATGGCATATTGTGCGGAGATCTGAGTCTCGGTACGCCAGTTGCTCCAACGATCACCAAGCACGCCGAGTTGCTGCATGTGGGCAATACTCAGGCTGATATGCGTGCTTTCAGGATCACCATCGGCGCTGTTGTAGAAGCGGCGATAGTTTTCCGCGTTGTTCAGGTCGGTTATACCGGCGAGACTGTTAAACACAGTCGCCGAGATCTGGTTGGAGCTGAATTCTCGCTGCAGGTTCAGCGTCAGCCCAGCGGACAGTTGTGCGCCGTCATACTCGGCGCCACCCACTTCAGTGCCACCAAACAGGCTGGCGCGTTCAAATTGTTTTAAGGAAAAGGCCGCGTTGCCAGACAATTCCCAGCTGTCACCGCGTCGCAAAGGTACACGGTAGTCGGCAGTCATTTGAAGGGATGTGCTGGCTGAATCGATGCCGGGAATGGTGCTGGATGCCGTATCAGAATAGTTGGTATTTAATGTAAATGTATGTCCCCAGCGGTTCGGAACGGTGAACACTGCTGAATAATTACTGAACTCCTCAATACTGTCGCCGAAGGTGGCGTTTAGCGAGAGTTGGTTGTTTTCCCCGAGGATGTTGCCCAGGGTGGCGCTGAGGGAGTATCGGTTAGTGCCGGAGCTTTCCGTGGCATGATTGTTATAGCCGCCCTGAATACTCCAGGGGCGCTGTTCGTCAATCTGCACATTGGCAATACTCTGACCCAGTTCCGTGCCTGGCTCAAACACCACTCGGGCACTGCGGAACGGGCTGCGGTTAAGCTGTTCGACGGCATCGTCCAGCGATTGCTGGTTGAGGATGGGCGCCTCAAGAACGGGCTCGAAGCGCGCCTGAATTTTTTCAGGATCACTCCAGCGAGGGTCGCCGTCGCTATAGTTGCCATCACCACGACCATAGCTGAGCCGCACCTCTGCCAGCCGGAACTCGTTGACCTGCACACGCAGATGATTATTGGCGATCTCCTGCGGAGGAACGATGACAGACAGCAATGGGTAACCGTTGCTACGATAGGCATCAGTAATGTCCTGCTGAATGAAGCGCACATCGCCCAGCGTCAGTGGCAGTCCCTGATGCACGGACAGGGTTTCACGAAGCGCCCCATACAAGGCATCGCGGTTAGTGTCGTCAGCGCGACTCTGACCCAGAATGTCGACAAATTCGCCCTCCTGGCGACTCTGCCCGGTGCCCAGTATCTCTATCGTGACGGCGTCAAAGCTGGGCATGATTTCAATGCCATCATCGGCGCCAGGCGCACTGATCAACGATGGAAAGTCGATCATGCCTTCTGCGGACCCGATCGGGAGTACCGGCGCATCATAACGTTCCACCGTGGATTGTGGACCAATCACCTGAACGCCGGACTCTGACTGCTGGGCCGTGGCCGGCAAAGCTGCCAGCAGGCCCAGGCTTAAGCAGATAGACCATGGTTTAGTGTTGTTCATGATCCTGCCCTCCAGGCGTTTGCGCGTGCGGCGAGTTCTTCCGGCGTGCCGGATACGGCCTGCAGCTGGCGCTGGGCAGCACCGGCCTCCTGTTCCAGGTTGTTCTGGACATACTCACGGATCACCTCGGTGCTGGCCTGGCGGGTGACCTGGTATTCCTGCTCGCGGCGTGACTCTACCTTGGCGTTCAGCACATACTGGCTCACCTGGTCTTTGGCTTTTTCAACGCCGACCGCCAGACGGTATTTGGATTCAGCGACTGCACGGGCCTGCTCGAGGTAGGCCATAATCGCCTGATCTTCAGCCTGTTGCTGCTCCAGTTCAGCCACACGAGCCTGCTGTGCTACAAAAGCCTGGGCCGCGGCGATTTCTGCATCGGACGGACCACCACCGCCAAAGCCGAACAGGTCACCGGCAAAGTCGATGGCGCCGCCGACAATGTCTCCGCCCCAGTCAGCAATCGTGGTCATGGCCTCGCCGACGCCACCGAGCGGACCCGCCAGGACTTCCAGCTGATTGCGTGCTGTGTTCAGCGCGCTGCTGGCCGCACTGACAGCACCGCTGCCGACGATATTGACAGCCTCCAGTGTGGCACCTTCCGGGTTAGAGAACAGATCTTCACCCAGTTCAAGCAATTGGCCGGCCGCAGCTTCCGGATCTTCCAGCGCATTGAGAGCCAACTCTTCCGGGCTACCGCCAAACACGGCGGCGAACTCGGCATCAACCGCGCCGCGCACATCGTTAACCGCTCTCAGCGTACCTGTGCGATCAGCGACCTCGGCCTGCGTGATTGCCGCGTCCTGCATGGCCAGCCCAGTGCGACCGGCATTCGCTGCATCGCCCGTGTTGTTGATGGAAAGTGGATTGTTGCGGCCGCCCGTTGAGGAACTGGCCACCATTGCCAGCAACTGATCGGGTGGCGTGCCATTGCGCATGCCTTCGATAACGTCTCTTGCCAGCGCTGCCTGAGGCATGTTGTTCTGCAGGTAGAGCTCCAGCATTTCCTCGGGCGTGTCGGCAGCACGTGCGGCATCTGCCTGACCATTGATATAACTGATGAGCATTTCTTCGGGTGTCTGACCATAGGTATCGGCAAACGCCTGCTCAGCGGCGGCTTCGATATTGTTGACTTCGGCCAGCGTGCCCGTTGGATCCTGGGCGGCTGCTTCCTGCATGGCGGCGTCCTGAAGGGCGCCATCAAGCCGGACGCGGGCCACTAACATTTGCTCGGCCACATCAATGGCACTGTCCCGATCGGTTGGTACCAGATCTGCTGCTGCATTCAAGGCAGCATTGGGGTCATTCAAGGCCTGAGTGGGTGTGATGCCAAATTCACGTCCGACCGCCGCATCAATGCGTGCCTGGTAACCACTGGCCGCCGAACCCAGCGTGCCGGGGTTGGCGGCTGCCGCCAGGTCGGTGGCACCCTGGCGGGCCAGCATCCCCAGCGCAATACGCTCCACCATGGGTAATGGGTTGCCACTGGCGTCCACGGCTGGAATGGTGCTGAGGTCAACACCTGCAAGTTGTGCAATGCGACTATTCATCCGCTCGCGCGCAGCAGCAACCATTGGCAGATTGTCAGCCTGGGCACCAGTGACGCCCAACAGAGTGCGCGCCGCATTTCGGGGGCCTGCAAAGAATATGTCCTCAATGCTTGTCATGGCGGACTGCTGGGCAGTCATGGCTGACTGGTACTGGGTCTGCAGCTGGTTGAGTTCAGGTACGCTGTTGACCAGGCCGTCTCGCAGTTGCTGCGGGTTGACGCCCAGGCCCTGACCAGAGGTCGCCTGCTGTGCCAGTTGTTCCGCGTAATTGAGTGCTCCGGCACCCAGGGTCTGCGAAATTGTCTGGCCTACCGCATTTTTCGCGGCGGTGGCCTGCTCACGTCCAGCCAGCGTCGCAACAACGGCGGGATCGGTATCCACCAGGCTGGCGGCAGTGCGCTGCGCCAGATCTGATGAAACGACCGCTTGCAGATTATTTACCTTGGCCTCGGCTTCCTGGCGGGCCTGGGCAAGGTTGCTGGCCCGCTGTTCGTAAGCTGCCGCACCTTCCGCGCGTGCGGTCTCCATTTCCTCACTGGCCTCAGCGATTCCTTCGCGCAACGCACTGGCGCGCTCTGCGGCCAGTTGCACTTCGATTTCGGTGTCACTCATTTCGGCGCTTAGCACCTGGCTTTGCTCTTCCAGCTCAGCGATGCTCTGGCGCGTGCTCTCAATTTCCTGCTGCTGCTCTGCAATCAGCTGCTCTGTTTCTGCGCGTTGCTGCAGCAATTCGTCTTCCTGATCGATCAGTTCCTGTAAACCGGCTTGCATCTCGCGGTACTGCGCAGCCTCCGCGCCGCGACCTGTGGCCAGAGCTTCCTGTTCCAGTTGTGTGTATTCCGCCAGTCGCTCGCGTGCTTCCTGAATTTCGGCCAGATTCGTATCAAGATCAGCGAGCGCAGCGGTGGCTCCGGCGATGGAGGATTCAATCGCGGGAATCAATGCAGACGCCACTTGAAGATCCCGTTGCACCTGATTGAATGTCTGTGTCAGTGACTTCAGGTATCGAGCTTCGCTGCGATAGCCGGTTTCCAGGGCCGCGTACTCCTGCTGACGTTGTTGCAATGTCTGCGCTGCCGCCACATAGGTCTGAGTGAAAGTGTCCTGTTGCTCGGGTGGTGTTGCCAGAATCGAATTGTTGACAGGTGCAGCTGCCACGCTCTGAAATACGCTGGCGGTCGCCGCTTCATATTCGACCACAGTTACCGCGTCCGCCTGTGCGTTGACCATTGCGGTCAGCGTTTCCCGTTGTGCTTCCAGATTCGTGTCGGCCTGGGCACGCAACACTTCCGGTGGTACGACATCGGTGATCAGCTGTAGCTCACGCTTAATGTTGCCGGTGGTGCTTGGCGCGTCACCCAGTGAATAGTTTCCTGCATCGCTGCCCGTCAGATCAAAGCCTGACAGAATGACGGGTTTGTTGTCGCCGACCTCAGGGTCGGCAAACTCACCACTGATATTGGCACCGACCAGGCCAACATCATCGCCGCTGATCACGCCCTGCAGGTTTCCGCCGCTGACGGTTGCTGAGGTATTGCCGTCAAAGAATTTGTCAGCTACCTGGACGCCGCTTATCTCCAACAGACGCTGGAGAATATTGACAGTAACCCCTTCGGGTTCTGCTAAAGAGTAGTTTGTAAAATCTGCGCCAGTGACTGAGAAGCCCGCCACTGTGACCGGTTTGTTGTCACCCGCATCAGGGTCGGACAGCGTGCCTGTGGCACCGGCAGCTGAAAGTTGCACTGCATCACCGTCAATCATGCCTTCAAGAGTGCCACCTGATACCGATACGGTTGTTGTGCCATCATAGACCCTGTCTGCTGCGCTTATTCCTGTGATACTCAAAGGCTTTGGTGTAATTGATGCAGTGAGGCTTCCTGGCAGTTGCAGCAGGTAATTGCCGGCATCTGTTCCGCTGAGTCCGCCGCCTTCCACTGTCACCAGTTTGCCGTCACCGACATTCTTGTCACGGAAACTGCCGCTAAGAATAGACGCGTCAAAATCCACGGCGTCGCCGGAAACCACATCGGGTAGTGTTGCAGTGCCACTGAAGGAAGCAGCAGTCGTGCCGTCATAGACTTTATCCATGGCGGTAATGCCACTAACTGTCAGTGTCCGCGGTGTGATGGACGCCTGCAACTCTGGAATAGTAAAGATGTAATTATTGCTGCCGCCGCCGGACAGACCCAGGCCGCTTAGCGTGACAGCAATGGAGTCACCAACATTCTTGCTGGCGAACGTCGCAACAGGCTGTCCACTGACAGTAACAGAATCCCCACCCAAGGGACTGACAGACAGGCTGCCGCTAAGAGGCGCCACTGTGGTGCCATCATAGATTTTGTCGTCGGCGACAACGCCCTGCAGGACGAGCTGGTAGGGTGAAATCGAGGCGTTCAATGGCTCAGGCTGTTTTAGCCGGTAGTTGCTGGCGTCATCTCCATCCAGCTCAAAGCCTGTGACGTTCACTGTGCGTGCGCCGACGTCTTTGGAATCAAACGTGGCGAGCGGTGATCCGCTGATGCTCACAGCGTCTCCTGTTTTAAAGGCCGCGCTGGGGGTGCCGGACAGATCCGCAATATTGTCGCCATTGTACTCCCGGTCCACCGCCGTCAGGCCGACAACGGTAAGCTCCAGAGGCGTGATATTTGCGCTAAGCGTGGTCGGCAGGTTCAGTGTGTAGTTGCCAGCGTCCTGTCCACCCAGGGTGACACCGCTGACGGTCAATGCTTTGTTGTCACCTACATGTTTGTCGTTCATGTTGGCGACTGGTGTTCCGAGCAGGGAGAGATCGTCTTTGATGCTTTTGAGGGTGCCAAGTGTGCCAAAATCAAGCGTGCCAACACCGTCCAGATTCACCAGCGTGGTTGCGTCATACACACGGTTTATCGCCGTGAGGCCTGTAAGCGATACAGTAGCAGGTGTGATGGAAGCGGTTACGTCGCTGACCGGCGAAATTACGTAGTTGTTGCGATCATTGCCAGCGAGTGCCAGGCCAGAGACAGTGACGGCTTTGTCCTCCCCGACATGACGGTCGGCAAAACTGCCCGAACGGGCGCTTTCATCAAGTGTGACCAGGTCGCCATCGATACGACCGGCAATCACGCCAGTGCCAGTCAAGGTCGCTGATGTGGTCAGATCGTACACTTTGTCGCTGGCGCCAATCCCGGATACTGTCAGCGCCTTCGGTGTGATAGATGCAGTAAGACCGGTCGGAGTAGCGGCTGAATAGTTTTCAGCGTCGGCGCCGCTGAGTGTGACACCCGACATGGCAACTGGCTTGTTGTTTCCTGCATTCTTGTCAGCGAACTGTACATCGACCTCACCGACATTGATTGCCAGGTCGTCCCCAGCTATCGCACCGCCAAACGTCCCAGTACCGGAAATTTCTGCTGTGGTTGTGCCGTCATACACTTTGTCCGCGATAGTCAGACCGTCAACTGTAATGTTGCGTTTACTGATGGTGCCAGTCAGGGCGCCTGGCTGATTCAGTAAATAGTTGCTGGCATCATTGCCCTGCAGGGTGAAACTGCCAGTCAAGCTAAGGTTTTTGTTCGCTCCGGCGTGTTTATCAGCGAAGGCAGCGCTGACTGCTGATCCATCCAGGCTGACGTCGTCTCCAACAAAAGCGCTGTCCAGACCGTTGTGACGTAAGGTGGTAGATGCCTGGCCATCGTATGTCTTATCGCCATTGAGACCAGTGATGTTAAGAGTATGAGGCGTGATGCTGGCATTCAGAGTCAGTGGATTAAGCGCGTAATTTCCTGCACTGCTGCCGGTCAGGGAGAAGCCAGCGATTGTTACGGTCTTGTTCTGGCCAACATTCTTGTCCGAAAAGATGCCAAATCTCTCAGACACCAGCAGGCTGAGGCTGTCACCAGTCAGGATGCCAGTAATGCGACCACCTGTAACGGTAGCACTGGTTGTCCTGTCGTAAATTTTGTCGGCAACATTAACGTCGAGCAGGTCGAGCAGACGCGGAGTGATTGATGCGACCAATCCGGCATCGGTTGCATCATAATTTGCGGCATCTGCGCCACTGAGTGCTACGCCGCCAATGCGTACTTTTTTATCTGTACCGACATTCTTGTCAAGAAAGTTTAGCGTGAAACCACTGCTGTCGATGCTGAGATCATCACCGTCAAGCGCGCCGCTGACTGCCGCATCACCGGTGAAACTGACGTTGATGGTTCCGTCATAGGCGCGATTGCTTATTGTGATGCCACTTACGCTCAGAGGTCTTGCCAGAATGCTGGCACTCAGCCCGCTGGGTTGCAGCAGGTTGTAGTTGCCTGCGTGAGCACCGGTCAGGCTAAAGCCATTAACAGTAACAGCTTTATTGCTACCAACGTGTTTGTCCGCGAATAGGGCCGTGCCGTCACCCTGCAGCGTAACATCGTCCTGACCAAAAGTGCTGATACCGGCATTGCCAACTAGCCTGGCTGCGGCAGTGCCATCATAAATTCGGTCGACAACGCTGAGGCCAGTGACCACCACGTCCCTTGGGGTGATGCTGGCTGTCAGCCCGGTCGGTTGCAGCAAGGTGTAATTGCCCGCATGTGCGCCGTGCAGCGTAAAGCCGCTGGCGGTAACAACTTTGTTGGTGCCGACGTGGCGATCCGAAAACTGGAAAAGAGCTGTGCCGCCCACTTGCACCTGGTCCTCGCCCAGTGCAGTGACGGTGGCAGTGCCCGTCGTTGTGGCTCTGAGTGTCTCATCGTAAACCTTGTCCTGCGCGGTCAGCCCGGTAACCTGCAGTTCGCGGGGACTGATAGAGGCAAACAGGGCATCAGAGAGGTTTAATGTGTAGTTGCCTGCGTCGGCGCCGTCCAGCGTCAGGCCGGTGAGCCGGACCGGTTTGTTGATACCCGCGTTCCTGTCAGAGAAACTGCCGCTGACGGTTCCTGCCAGACTGACGTCGTCGCCCTGAATCGGCGCAATTGAGGGGGTGCCGCTGAGACTGACCTGGGTGGTGTTGTCGTACACACGGTCGGCGGCGCTGAGGCCCGTAGGATTCAGGGCCAGCGCCGTAATGCTGGCAGTCAGGTTCGGGAGTACCAGAGCATAGTTGGGCGCATCAGCGCCGTTCAGTTGCAGTCCGCTGATGGTGACGGGCTTGTCGTTGCCGACGTGCTTGCTGGCAAAACTGGCAGTCGCTGTAAGTGTGCCACCCAGCGAGATGTCATCCCCGGCCAGCGGCGCAATCGTGGCAGCGCCACTGAGAGTCGCACTTGCAGTCGCGTCGTACACCCGGTCCTGTGCGCTCAGGCCGGTAACCTGTAATTGTTGTTGCACAATGGTCAGCAGGCCGTCGACCAGCGTCACATCGTAGTTGTTGTCTGCGCCGCCACCTGCAACCAGGTCAAAGGGCTGGGGGCGCACATCCGTATCCAGAGCCGCGTCAGTTGTCACTGTCAGCGGCGTGTCAAATACTGACACGGTATCGCCCGCCACCAGGCCTGCGCCGTCATCCTGCAGGTTTTTGAAGGTAAATGTGAACTGCGGATTTGCGGTGCCGTACTCGCGCGTCACATTGTCGACGATAGCGCGAATCGATTTCTTGGTGACCGTCAGATCGCCGGCTTCACCTGCCGTGACGTCAACCCCGAACAGGCTGCCGGTCGTAACATTCTGGCGTAAGGTCGCGATCAGGCCGTCCGTATAGCTGCCAACCTCGGCAAAGCCGCCCGCTGTTTTGCTGACATGATCGGCCGGGGTTGTCTTGACGACAGTCAGTATCCCGGATGCCGTGATACCGAAAGCGTCAGCATCAATGTCGTTGCCATCCAGCGTTGCCGAGTCCAGTTGCAGTGTGGCAACGGCTTCATCACCGAATGTTGCTGTAGAGTCTCCTACGGAGACCCGTATCGACGGACGAATTGTATAGAAGAATCCGCTACCGGTAGGGAGATCGTCAGGAATCGGGTTGGAATAATCGAACGTCTTGTTGTAGTGCACAAAGTCGCGGCCGGTAATATCCAGGTTCTTTCGCAAATTACTGGGCGAGATGGCGCCTGTGTTGTCTGGTGTCTTTGAGAATACGCGGAAGACGCCGGGATTGGTTGCATCAAATCGGAAGATGTTGTTGGTCAGTGCGCGGTTCTCGAAGCGATCCGGCGCGTTGATCAGCAAATTGCCGGAGCCCAGATTGAGCGTGGCAGAATTGTTATTTGAATCGGTGCCGACCAACACGCGCGCTTCGCCGCTGTCACGATAAGTCGCATTGGCATTGGGAGAGCCAGCCAACAGGTGCAGGTCCCCGCTGTCCGTGGTGATCGACGCATTCACCAGAATCGAACGCCCAGCCTCCAGGGTCAGCTTGCCGCCGTTGCCATCAGGGTTGTTCACGGTGATTGCATCAATGACGTTGATGTCGTTGTTGGCCTGCAAGGTGATATCGGTACCCAGGGACAGCGCACCAGCGAGCGAGCTGGCCTTCAGGCTGAGTGTGTCACCTGGCTGGTTGCCGAAAGCAAATCGGCTTTCGACGTCAAATGGGCCCTGATACAGGAAACCGGCCCGCCAGGGATTCGAGCCGGGCGCGGTTGCGGGCGTGCCGCCAGATACGACCTTGTCACCAGAAATTGCCAGGCTGTACCCGATGCTGGATCTGTCGCTGCCACCGCTGCTGGCAGCAGCCAGTGACGCGATCAGATTATTGCTGCCGTCCTGCCAGCCGCCCTGTTTCTTGAACAGGTAAACTGCGCCTCCGACACTATTGTTGCCCGGAAAGGCGCTGACCCCGATCAGACCGTTGTCTACGGCCACTGCAGCACCAAATCCAGTATGATTTACCTGCAGACGCGCTGCCGGCTGGCTTGACGCGGCCCAGCTGCCTTGTTTTTCGAATACATAGGCGCCCGTTGTACTGGATTGCTGCACATTGCCGAATTGTGTACCAAAACCTACCACTGCGAGATTGCCGTCCAGCGCGACGGAACCACCAAACAGACCAGACGAGAGGTCATTGTTGGCACCGAGACCACGGTTCAGAATGGTCTCTACCGCAGTGGACCAGTCATTGGAGGTGTTTTCGAATATAAATGCACGCTGCGTGATGCTGTTGTCAGTCGAAGCCTGTCCGACCAGCAGTGTATTGCCGTCCAGCGCGACGTCGATGCCAAAACCATCGCTGTTCTGGGAGGTGCTGGGCATCAGGCTGGCAAGAGCGTTATCGAGGGCGCTCTGCCATCCCGTACCACTGTTCTGGAACAGTTTCACCTGCCCCGGCGTGGTTTTGCTCTGATGGGTGAAACCAACAGCAAGGAGGTTATTGTCCAGCGACAGACTGTTGACTGTGTTGCTGCCGAAGAATTTATAGCCGGTCAGATTGGTGGTGCCGTTCTTCCAGCCAGCGCCTTTTTCAAAAATGTAGGCGTCGCCCGGACTGATGACTGCCACTGTCGAGCCATCGATGCCGACGTCCAATCCGAAACCATAAGAGCTACCGCTGATGAAGCGTGGATAACGACGACCCAGCCTGGCGGCCAGGCTGCCATTCTCGAATATGTAGGCGGCGCCTTCATTTGTGGCATTGAAGGCCACCGATGAGTCGCCAACGACCCAGGTATCGCCGTCGATGGCAACGGCGTCACCAAATTCTGTTGTATAGTCAAGCTGGGTAGCGCCCAGCGTTTCGCCATACCCCCAGGTGCCATTGTGGCGAGTAAATATGTTGATTCGGCCGGCTCCGGAGGCCCAGTCTTGTTGCCCGATAATAGCGAGGTCTCCGTCCAGAGCGAACGAATTCGCCCTCTCACCACTGAGTGTGATGTTCAGGCTGTATGCGCAGTCGGACTCCGGGCAGCTATTCCAACCTGCAGACGGCCGTTGATAAATCGCATGTCTTGTACTGCTGCTTGTGTAGCCGTTCTCCACCAGCAGGGTGTCGCCAGAGACCGCAATCCGATTTGCTACCCATAGGTTGACGGGTTTGGCTATAGTCCAGGCTGCGCTTTGTTGGGCCTGTGTCCCACTATCGCCAAGAGACAAATCAAATTGACGGAACGAGTCCCCGGAATTTACCACCAGGGTTCTGTCATCAACGTCAAACCCGCCGATACTGCCGAAACCCTCGATAGTCAGATTAAGCCGGTTGAAGCCAACGAATACATCCAGCTGATTAGTGGCAAGTGTAGGGTGGTACGATTTAGTGCTGCCTATCGCAACGACATCGCCATCTGCAGCCAGGCTTGTACCGTAGCGCTGATCGGCGACCTTGGTTTCAGCCGTGAGCTCCCCGGCGGATCCACAGAATGTGGGGGAGGAACAGCTGTAGACCAGCACTGTGCCAGCGTCCTCGCCATTGATTGAATTCAGATCTGCCAATGGATTGCTGATATAAAAGTAGGTGTTGCCGGAGCGCTCGGCACCGACCAGGGCAGCGCCCCAATCATCAGTCGAAAAATCATTAGTCTGCTTGGAGTAGGGGTTGTACTGCTTGCTAAGCAGGCTTTGGGTGCCGTTTTTCCAGCCATCTCCCCGGTGAAAGAACGAGATCGAGCCCCGATACTGAGAGATGGTACCTTCAATTGTTTGGCGGTCACCGGGCGCAGACGCTGCAATAAAATCCCCGGCTATGGCGATGGTCTTACCGAAATCCACAGTGCTGGACAGTCCACTGGTCAACAAGGCTGAGAACCTGCCGTCCTCAAATACATACACACCGCCGGCTGACCTGCCCTGCGCCGTGCTCTCTCTGGTCGAGACGATAAAAGTATTGCCACTGATATCCACGTCCTGCCCAAAATTCCAGGTCGTGTAAGAGGCAGCACGGGCGCCGGGTTCGTTAAGCACCCGGCGGAACTCCTCCAGTGGTGCGGCAGTTTCGGAAATCGTTATGTTTTTGGGGTCCAGCAGCCAGGCGCCGTTGGTGCCGTATGGCGCGCGTGCGCCGGCATCAACATCGCCGGACACGCCAAGGCCGTCCAGCCCGGATGTTTCAACCATGCCGCCATCGCCGCCCAGCAGGCCGCCGCGGGCGGTGATTTTGCCGGCAAACTGCGTTATGCCATCAGACCAGGCGGCGACAGTACCGCCTTTGCCCAGCTGTCTGGCATCAACGCTGATATGACTGGTCTCGCTGAGGTAGGTGGATTGTGAGTTGCTTGTCTCGAGCAGTGCGTTTCCTTGCCAGATGTCCCGACCCTGCCAGCCGCCACCCAGATAGACCTCACCCCCGAGTGCGCCACCCTCTGCCAGGATGCTGCCGCCAAACATCGACACACTTTGGCCCCAGAGACTGACACGGCCACCCTGCAGGCCTCCAGACACGTTTATCGAGCCGGACAGGAGGGTTTTGCCGGCACCGCCATCGACCGCGATCTCACCACCGGAGGTTGCCCCGCGGGCGTTTATTTCTCCTGCCGCCGTCAACAGGATCTCATGCTCGGCCTCCAGGGTGATGAGCCCTCCGGCGCCTTTAAGCCCGTCCGCGCGCATCGTGGTGTCGCTGATAATGCTGTCCGCGGTCAGGGAAATGCGACCACCGGTGCTGCCACTGACGTCCTGCTCACCACCGTAGTTCTCGATGCTCTGAGCGGATATCTCGATATCCCCGCCGCTGCCATCGGCATTGACCGCTGACACCACACCGCTGCTTTGCACCAGGCCGTCTTCCGCCGTCAAAAAGACCTTTCCGCCCTCGCTGCGAACCCCAGTGGCTTGTATGAGGCCGGTGTTATTGCCCGCCAGCGCGTAGATGTTGCCATTGTGGGTGCGCAGCTCGGCGACCATGGCCTGGATGCGGCCTTCGTTACTGACAGAGCTGTCGCGCTCGCCGAGTTTCACGGCAAAGGCACCGCCAGCCCAGCTCGTGTCGGTCAGCACATCTACCCGGGTACCCGCGGCTAAACCGGCATGACCCTGCGGTGCGCTGATCTCGCCGCGGTTTTCCACGGTATAGCCTGCCAGCAGGACATTGCCGCCAGAGGAGGAGATTTTGCCCAGGTTGGTGACGCCGCTTGAGGCCTCGCCAAACAGCGTGAAGCCACCGCCATCCAGGAAATCACTGTCCTGGATATCGAGAGTGGAGCCAATGAAATGCCCGCCGGTCAGCACCTGGCCGCCTTCTCCGATGACGATGCCATTGCTGTTAAGCAGGTAGACGCTGCCGCTGGCCGTGAGTTGTCCGTAAATGTGAGAGACATCTGTGCCAGTGACACGGTTGAGTGTAGCGCCGCTGCCATTGTCGAAGTCAACATGATAGCCAGCGCCGATGCTGAAGGTGTCCCAGTTAACAATGCCGTACTGGCTGCCCTGCTGGACCTGCATGTGCTGGCCCTGTACGTCGATGTCTATCCGGCCGTGAGTGACATCTGCGCCCTGTGGCAGATCCTGAGCGCGACTGGAATGCATGGTGAGGCTGGCGGCGCATATGGCGACGGCCAGTTCGAGACGTTTGAATCGGCTGGGAGGCACGTGGCTTACCTGTTTTATTGTGCGTTTCTTGGTTTGTTACCAAGTATTACAGGAAAAGGCTCGAACGATAGCTCGACACGCTGAAACAATAGGGCCAAAATAGGGTTAAACAAACAGCAAGATTTTGTTATTACGAGAAAAATGACACTCCACTCAAGACCAGGCTCAAAATGGTACATCCGCACTCTTTTAGTGCTTACAGCCCTTTTTCTTACAGGAACATTCTCAACCGCCTGGTCCCAATCGGTCAGTATTGGGCCGGAAGTGGAATCGATCACACTGGCTGAGCATGTGTTATTGCTGGAAGATGACTCTGCTTCGCTATCGTTTGAGGAGGTGTCGAGTCCCGCCTCAGCCTCACGTTTCAGTCGTAACTTTCCAGAAGATCTCGATTTCGGGTATACCGATACCGCTTTGTGGTTCAAGCTCGATCTGGACTGGGAGGCTGGATTAGTTGACGAGGCTACACCCTACTTGCTGGAGATCGGCCCTCCCAAGCCCACCGATGATGTGTTCGTCTGGATTCTCGACAGTGATGGTGACGTGCTGGAAAGCATGTACATGCACAACAATCAGACCGAATTCCATCCAAGAGAGGTGCGGACACTGCCCGGGGGCTTCGTGGTGCGTCTGCAGCCGGAGTCCGACGCGACCATCTATATTCGTGCGACCTCGTTCCGCAACTTTCATGTGCCACTGACACTATGGTCCGAGACCGCGTTCAAGCGTAATGAAGCTCAGGGAATACTGATCATGGGCCTGTTCTACGGCACCATTGGTATCATGATTCTGTACAACTTATTCCTGTATCTGACCGTGCGCGACAGGAATTACATCTATTATGTGGCTTACGCAGCAGCGGTGTTGCTGGTTTACCTGGGCATAAACGGCCACATGGTGTTTCTGGATTTGAATGACAACTATGTTATGCGTCACCTAAGCGGCGCCTCTGTCGCGCTGCTCAGTCTGACCCGCCTGCAGTTCACGCGATCGTTTCTGGACATAGACTCCTATCACAAAGTGCTCGGCAGGGTTTTTAGCGTACTGATTGCGATTGCAGTGCTATTGCTGCTTCTTGCTGTTGTTCCGGAAGATTTTGGCCTGTTTCAGAGCAGTTCGCTGATTTTCAGCTTTTTTGCCATAGGTGCCATCATTTACGCCATGGTGGATGGTGTAGTGCGAGGACACGCGCTGGCCAAACTTTATTTGCTGGTCACCTTGATAGGTGAAATTGGTGTTATTGTTGGTTTCGGCACCTTAGTGCTGGGTGTCTTTCCGCACAATTGGTTTACCGATAACGCCCTGTTCCTGGGGTTGATGGCGGAAACGGTACTGTTTTCGTTTGCCCTGGCCTGGCGATTCAGGCTGCTGGAGCGCGAAAAACAGCTGGTGCTACAGGAAAAAGCACGCCTTGAGTCCGAGATACAGCAGTTCCAATTGGCTGAGCAGCAACTAAAACAGTCGCAAAACCGACTGCACCAGATACTCGAGCACAGTGATCTCAGCCTGGTGGCGCTCAATGAAGCGGGCTACATCACTTTTGCGTCCCATGGGTTCTGCAGTCTGCTGGGGTTGAACAAGGCAGATTTACAGGAAACAGAATTCGCCAGGTTGCTGGCAGATTCCTCAAATCCGGAGCAATTTGTGTTAGGCAACCTGTCAGGCCAGGATGATGACAGCGAACTTGCGATGACAATCGAAAATCTGGCACTTCAAGGTCGGGATGCCGAGATTGTTGTCCGAGGCCAGCTAGCCCAGATTGGCGTAGAGGATGCATTTTACTTACTGGTTCTCAATGACCCTCGCCATGAAGAAGGATCCGGTGATCCGCTTCTGGCCTTCCGCATGATGGCTCAGGCCAGAGACAGACTGGGTTCTGTCTCCAAACAGCTGCAGTCACTGGAACCGTTGCTGATCGACGCAGCGCCACAGGTTCGCCGGGAATTGCAGCAAGTTTTTGAGAGCTTAAACTCACTGACCGGCAATGGCTCAGATTCGCCGACCAGCCACTCCCTGAAGTCGCGACTGATTGAAACCATGCGCCTGGCGGTGGAGTGTTGGGAGATGTACACCGGTAAAACCAAAGTGGAGCTGGCGCAGGAGAGCAAGCTGTGGGCTATTGTCATCGACAATGGACGCCTGCGGACTCGTACGCTGGATCGTTATCTTGGCGAAGAATCGTTTCCCAAACGACCAAGGTGGCGTCAGGTCGCCCGCACTGGATACTTTGTGCTGGCTGCCATCAAGGACAAGCAGAACCTGCCTGCAGAAACCCGCGAGGCCCTGAAATATTCGCTGTTGGAGCTGCAGGCACTAACCAGCGGTGAGCGCAGCTGAACGCTTGTGCAGCCATGAAGCCTACTCAGCGCATCAGGGTATTTGACAGTCATCTGCACATTATCGATCCCCGTTTTCCACTGGTGGCCAATAATGGTTATTTGCCAGATGCCTTCACCGCTGAAGCCTATCTGGAGAGGGTTTCACGATTTGATGTGTGTGGCGGTGCCATTGTTTCAGGCTCTTTTCAGGCTTTTGATCAGACCTATCTGCTTGCTGCACTTGATGTTCTTGGCGCTGGTTTCGTAGGTGTGACACAGCTGCCCTCTGATGCACCCGATTATCAAATCATCGAATTGAACAAAGCCGGTGTCCGCGCACTTCGCTTTAATCTGTATCGCGGCGGTTCTGAAGATCTTCGCCACCTTTCTTCAATGGCCAGCAGAGTTCATGAACTGGTGGGCTGGCATGTGGAGCTGTATGTCGACGCCAGCAATCTCGGACAATTGGCAGCGACGATACATCGATTGCCAGCTGTCTGTATTGACCATCTGGGCTTGAAGAAGGCTGGTTTGGCAACACTCGTGAAGCTGGTTGAGGCCGGCGTCAGGGTCAAGGCGACAGGGTTTGGCAGAGTCGATTTTGCTGCGGCCGACGCTATCAGTCTGCTGCACGATGCAAACCCGAAGGCTTTGATGTTTGGCACAGATCTGCCAGGCACCCGCGCACCGATTCCCTTCCAAGATCATGATATTGAGATTATCCTAGAAACGCTGGGAGAAACAGCCGCTCAGGCGGTGCTCACTGACAACGCGATTGCATTCTACAATCCGCAAAATCAGCCATTAAGCGGTTGACGGGCGAAAGGCCAGTCCTGGCCGCTGAGGAGTGACTATGTTTAAGGTAGAGCGAGTCGGGCCCAAGCGCCTCAATATGGAATTCAGTGGCAAACTGGATTCCACCGAAATGGAAATGGCACTGGACGAGATCATCACGCATTCTGAAGGCATCGAAGACGGCGAGATGCTGTTTGAGATACCCGAGTTCAGATTTCCTACGCCCAGTGCCATGGCTGTGGAATTTTCCCGACTGCCAGCCATGTTTCGTGTCATCAGACGTTTTAGCAAGGCGGCGGTACTCGCTGACGAGACTTGGGTTCAGCGCGTCAGCGAGCTGGAAGGCATGCTGATACCGTGGATGCGCATCAAGGCCTTTAAACTGAGTGAGAAGCCGGTGGCAGAAGCCTGGCTTTCCGCTGACTGAACTGAATCGCGCAACAGAGTGGGAGTTAAATCGTGAGAGGACTCTTCAGACTCAGGGATGCAGAGAAAGGCCACCCTGAGGTCAAACTTTGGTTTGAGGCACATGACAGCGAACTGGGTGGCATTGCTCTCAAATGGTTCGACGCATTGCGCATGTGTGGCGATGATGTCACCGAGGTGCTGCATGACAATCAGCCAACAGCCTGCGTCAACAAGGCTGCATTCGCTTACGTTGACGTGTTTAAAGCGCATGTCAATCTGGGCTTTTTTCATGGTGTTGAACTGCCGGACCCGAACGGACTTCTGGTTGGCACGGGCAAGTTCATGCGTCATGTAAAGCTTTCACCAAAATTCAGCGTTGATGAGGACGCGCTGCTTAAGCTGGTGCAGGCGTCTTGCGAGGATATCCGGCAGCGTCTTGAGGCGGAGCACGCCTCTTGAATTGGCACGAAGCCAACAAAGTTGTGCTGCTAAGGTTTTGAAATAAAAGAAGTGTCGCGTTAATTTCGTCATGATGTCGTGTTTGTGTCGTTTTAATTGAGAAGAAATTTGCCCAGTCTTGCATTGCCTCAAGCAGTGATACGGACTCAGCAGGGCTCCGATGGGCCCAATAAGGACTGTGTAATGATTATCAGGAAATTACGTCTGAAAAATGGATGGTCGCAAAGCCAGCTGGCTGAAATGGCGGGTGTTACGACGCGAACAATTCAGCGTATAGAGCAGGGCCACAAGCCGAGTATGGAGACATGCAAGGCACTTGCTTCCGTGTTTCAGGTGGATCTATCTCATTTACAAGCGGAGGATGAACCCATGCAAGACGATTCGCAATTGAAAGCAGACGAACAACAGGCATTGCTTTACGCCAAAAGGATGAAAGAATTCTACGAATTTCTGGTGACCTATGTAGTACTGGCGGCTGTATTTCTGGTTGCCTTCCACGGTGAGCCGGTGGTTTATATTATTTTTGCCGGCCTCGGCGCCGGGCTTGTCGTGCAGGGCCTGATTGCTTTTGAAGTGATCAGCTTTATGAGCCCCGGCTGGGAGCGTCGTCTGGCCGAGCGCAAGCTGGGTCGCAAATTGTAGTTCTCACTGGATTATGACCATTTGATAGACAGGCTGGCTTCACTTAACTCGAATGAGCGAACTCGTTGAGATCATACTGCTGTGCTTTATGGCTGGAATCGCGATGCCCTTAGGGGCAACGATTGCGTCTGTTGAGAGAATTCGACCACAGTGGTTAGAGACGGAAGTCCGTCACAGCGTGATTGCCTTCGGTGGAGGCGCACTGTTGGCCGCAGTAGCTTTGGTGCTTGTTCCAGAGGGAATCGAAAACCTGTCTCTGTTGCTGATTGTTGTGTGTTTCGCGGCAGGTGGGATTACATTCATGGTGATTGATATCCTGCTTGCGAAATACAACACGCCCTTCAATCAGCTGATAGCCATGCTGTCTGACTTTATTCCGGAAGCCATGGCGCTGGGCGCCACTTTCACGGTTTCCAGTGATGCTGGATTTCTGTTGGCAGGGATTATTGCGCTGCAGAATCTGCCCGAGGGATTCAACGCTTTTAGAGAAGTCAGGTCATCAACTGAATATCGGAGCTTGCGCATCGTACTTATCTTTACAGGTCTCGCTTTATTGGGGCCTGCCGCCGGCGCTATTGGACATATTTTTCTTGCCGAATACACGGTGGTGATTTCCTGCATCATGCTTTTCGCAGCGGGAGGCATCCTGTACATTGTGTTTCAGGATATCGCGCCACAGGCACAACTGAAGCGGCATTGGGCGCCTCCATTGGGCGCTGTCGCGGGCTTTATGCTGGGCTTGCTGGGACACGTGGCGGTTGTTTCCTGAAGCGAAATAGTATGGTCAACTGTCCGTGTATGGAAGCTGTGATCGATGTCTGGCCAGTCAGGCTATGTAGCAATAGGGATTTATCATGTCAGACGCAGACATAGCTCAATATCTGCAGGCGACCACAGATCGCCCGACACGGGACGACCTGAAGTTCGCTGTCAGCAGAATCGACGGCGCCAGAACCGCCATTGATTGCGGTTGTGGCGCTGGCGCAGACATCAGTTATTTATTGGATAGCGGTTTTCGCGTATATGCATTTGATATGGATGATCAGGCGCTGTCAGTCTGCCAGGGTCGATTCCAGGGATCAAAAGACGTGGTCCTGTCCAAGGCATCGTTTGAGACGTTTGACTATCCGGCAGCGTCATTGGTAGTGGCAGACGCCAGTCTGTTTTTTTGCCCACCAGATCACTTCAACACTGTCTGGGATAATATCTACGAATGCCTGCTGCCAGGTGGAATATTCTGCGGATCTTTGCTGGGGCGAGAAGATACCATGGCGCAACCGGGAGACAACCCCAGCGTGTTCTGGTCGCATGTCTCAGCATTCGATCAATCAGACGTCGAAGCTATACTCAGGCCGTATGAAGTGCTGCGGTTTAAGGTGCATCGTTCAAGCGGCAAGACGGCAGGAGGTGTTCCTCACAGCTGGCACATTTTTCAGATAGTGGCTCGCAAGCCCGCCAGCTGAATATCAGGGCGATACATCCACCATGGGCACTACCTACTGTTTATCCTCCATCAGATTGCTCGCGCACGCTGAGTTGAATGTGGCGATAGCCATTCATGCAGTTATACAGGCTGCCTACCAGCAGGAAGCAGACTTGCTGGGTGTGACTGACTTTCCGCCGCTAAAACGAACAGCTGCCAATATTGCTGGCGACACGGGGCGCTACTACGGAGCCTTTGCCGATGATCATCTGGCGGGTGTATTGCATTACAAGCACGGCAATATTGATTCTCTGGTAGTGCACCCCAGGTTTCAGAGACTGGGGCTCGCAACTCGGCTGCTTGGTCAACTGCTGGCAGAGACATCTGGCCACAGCGTGAAGGTGTCAACAGCAAAATTGAATGTGCCCGCCACAACGCTCTATACAAAATTTGGTTTTAGTCTGGTATCCGCAGAACGTAAATCAGGGATCGATCTGGTTAACTATGAATTAAATTCGGTGTAAGCTCAGTGCTGAGTCTGTTGCCGGGGCCGCCGCCATGTCAGGGAAATACCCCAATCGAATAAAACAGCTGCCGTTGTACGACGGGAGATTTGACGCTTACAAACTCAAAGCAGACGGTGCTGAGGTGCTGTTTGCATCCTATCCGGCTGGTACCACGATTCCGCCACATACCCACGACACGGATAATTATGGTGTCATCACGAGGGGCGAGTTGATCCTGATCATGAATGGGACAACTGAACGGTTTGGCCCCGGCGATTGGTATCACGTGCCTGCTCATGCGGAACATGCAGCAACATTTGATGTGGAAACCGATGAAGTGGAATTCTGGTTTCAGCCAGCGGGTTGATAAAACCGGCAGAATGAGAATACGCATAGGGAAGTTATAAGAGCGTGACTAAAAGTAATGATGAGGAAGTTGTTGTCTCCGGCGATGCCGATACCCCATCGGTAGTCGATGACCCGGGGCTGAGTGGAACGGAGCGGCGCCTGGTTCGCCTGTCATTCTGGCAGACGGTGTTATCTGTGGTGGGTGTTTTTATCGCAGTCCTGGCGCTTTATGCGGCATTGACGGAGTCTCAGGCAGTCCGTCAGCAGACGGCGGCAGCGGTCTGGCCCTTCGTCCAGCTGTCAGTTGAAGATTTTGATACCGGCGATAGAGCTGGCTTCATGTTGTCGGTGACCAATTCCGGAGTTGGACCGGCACTGGTACGTTCAGTGCGTGTGGTTCTGGATGGACAGGCCATGCGTGACTGGGAGCAGGTAGTGACGCAATTGGGTGGTGAATTGAATGAGCAGGTTGGCAGAAGCACCCTGAGTGATCGCGTGCTTAGCCCAGGCGTACGACGAGACTTGATCACGGTGACAGAGCAGAGCCTCGCGCGACAGTTTCAGGCCATGATTGCGAACCCTGAGAATTCAATTTCCTACTGCTATTGTTCCATTTTTGACGAATGCTGGGTCGCAGACAGTCGCCGCCAGGCCCTCGAGCCGATGACTGTACAGTCGTGCCCGGATTATGGCGACGAGGCGTTCCAGAACTAGAGCGTTTAAGGCGTTAACCAGCCATACAAAATCAGGTTGGACGGACTGTTAAAAAGGATAGGATATGAATAAGCGCTGGCTGATCGTGGCGGTGGTTGCAAGTTACCTTATCATGCTCTTCGGTGGCGCCCTCCTTAAACCGGGATACTCCCACCTTGGACAATACATTAGCGAGCTCAACGCGGCCGGCACGCCCTATGCGTCGTTGATTGGCTGGTTTGGTTTTGTGCCTTTTGCAGTCCTGTCGGCGGCACTGCTGGTTACCGCCGCTCCGGTGGTCCCTGTGAAGGGCGTCAGCCGCCTGGGGTACTGGCTGCTGTTATCAGAGCCGATTGCCTACCTTGGATCGGCGCTTGCGCCCTGCGACATCGGTTGCCCGGCTGAAGGCAGTGCCAGTCAGATGATTCATAACGCGCTTGCCATAGTGACATACCTGACCACCACCGTGGCCTTGGTGCTTTTGGCCTTTACCCCACGTATTTCAAAATTCATGCGTGTTGTCTGGGTGGCCGCCGCCATGGTCTGGTTGACACTGTTTGGCATGATGGCTGACCCTGGACTCTATGAGTGGCGTGGTCTGCTGCAGCGTCTGGCAGAATGGATAGTCTTTGGCTTGCTGCTGGCATCTGCCTGGTGGTGTATAACAAGACAGCAAGATTCGGGTCGGTCTGGCGAGGCAAAGAATTTACGATGATGCTGTAGAGTATACAGAGGCAGCATCATGTCCGATTATGACCGAATAGCACGTGCCATGACCTATATTGTAGAGCATGCGACAGACCAGCCAAGCCTGGAAACTGTGGCAGCCCACGTGAACCTGAGTCCCTATCATTTTCAGCGTCAGTTCAGTCGACTGGCAGGCATTTCGCCAAAACGTTTTTTGCAGACAGTGACACTGGAGCGTGGCAAGTACTTGCTCAGACAGCGTCGCTCCCTGCTGGATGTGTCTCTTGATCTTGGACTGAGCGGCAGTTCCCGCCTGCACGATCATTTTGTGCAACTGGAAGCGGTGACGCCGGGAGAGTTCCGAAGCGGCGGAGAGCAGCTGTGTATCCGTTATGGTGTGCACGATAGTCCACTTGGACAGCTGTTTGTTGCGGTTACCCCGCGTGGTGTGTGCCGACTGGCGTTTGTCGATCATGAGCCAGAGTCGGAGCTGTTGTCGCGTCTGCAAAAGGATTGGCCAATGAGTGCCATCATTGCGGATGTGGCCGCCACACGGCCGGTGATTGAAGGCTTTTTTAAGCACGCATCGGCGCACAACAACAACCCGCTTCCCCTGCACGTGAGTGGGACCAACTTTCAGCTCGCAGTCTGGCGCGCTTTGCTGAACATACCGCATGGAGAACTGGCCAGCTACCGACAGGTCGCCGCAGCGATAGGAGCACCAAGGTCAGCCAGAGCTGTTGGCAGCGCAATCGGTGCCAATCCGGTTGCGCTTTTGATTCCCTGCCACAGAGTCATACAACAGAGTGGTGCGCTTGGCGGGTATCGCTGGGGCGAGAATCGCAAGGCCGTGGTGCAGGCATGGGAAATCGTGCAGAATCTGGAGCAGGCTGTTACTGTCACGACTTGATAAACATGTGGAGAACAAGCGGGCATGACCGAGTTTATACGGACACCTGATGCCAACTTTGCTGACTTGAATGATTTTACGTTCGAGCCGCACTACCACCAGTGGCAGGATCTGCGTCAACACTATATTGACGAAGGACCGCGCGATGGTCCTGTCATGCTGTTGATGCATGGTATGCCGACCTGGTCCTATCTGTACCGCGACATGATTCCATTGCTGGTGGCTGCTGGGTACCGCTGCATAGCACCTGACCATCTGGGATTCGGGCGATCCGACAAACCCGTCGACCCTCACTGGTATACCATTGCCAGGCATACCGAAGTCCTCACCAGTTTGATTGCCGAGCTTGATCTGCAGCGCATCACCCTGGTGTGTCAGGATTGGGGTGGCCCCACTGGTCTGGCGCAGGCGGCAATGATGCCCGAGCGCTTCGACAGGTTGTTGATCATGAATACCTGGTTGCACCACCCAGGGTTTCACTATTCGGACGGTATCCGAAAGTGGTTCAATCACTGGCGCTCAGGTGGACTGTTCGATCGACCCTGTCCCGACGTCGCGCTGTTGCTGTTGCTAAGCAGTGGGCTGGCGCCACGTGACATTGTTATACCTGCGCTGGTCAATCGCAAAACACCGCCGCTTGAAGACGGCGCCCAGAGCATGTATCGAGGATTCTCCGCGCCCTATCGGGGATTGCCCGATGAGGCTTTTAACGGCTACCGTCGGTTCCCGCTTTCTATTCCGGCACTGGACTACCATAGTGGCAATGCCGCTGCGCAAGCCCTGCATTATCGGTTGCTGTTGAACTGGCAGAAACCGGTGTATTTCATCTGGGGCTGCGAGGATGACGTATTCACAGAAACATGGGGACGCGAGTGGGCAAGCCAGTTGGGCGCAAGTTTTGATCCTTTGCAGGATGCCGGCCATTTTCCCCAGAATACTCATGGTGAGAAAATCTGCCAGACACTGCTGGAGCGAATCGCCTCCGAACCCCGGCGATAAGCGGGTGCCTGGCAAGTTCACCGAAAAACAGGAGACGTTCATGTCCCAGATTCAAAAATATCCGATCGGATGGCGCGTGCTGCACTGGTTTATGGCAGTCATGGTGCTGACTCTGCTGCCAGTCGGTTTGTGGATGGCCTCCCGGGCGGAAGCCAATATCTGGGGCTCACTGACCAACACTCTGTACAGCTCACACAAGGCTCTGGGTTTTACCGTCCTGTTATTGATGCTGGTTCGTATTGGCCTGAAAATTCGTGTTGGTGCCCCGCCGTACCCATCGACCTTGCCGCGGTCTTTACAGATAGCAGCCAAAAGCCTGCATCACTGCATTTATGTGTTGCTGATCATCACCCCAATGCTGGGATGGGCTGGTGTTACTGCCTACCCGGCGCTGATCATTGTGGGTGATTTCTATCTGCCCGCCATGCCGGGAGTGCCCGAGGACACAGAGCTGGCAGAACGGCTTTTTGCGATTCACGGTGTTTTCGCGTTGATGTTGGCCGTGTTGCTGGCAGGACACATCGCGGCGGCCATGCGACATATGCTACGTGGCGATGGCATATTCAGGCGAATGCTTTGAAACGCGAAACGTTTGAGAAGTACCAGGTCTATTTATACCTGTCCGCCATCAGTGCCGGGCTGCTGGCAGGGCTGAATTATCCCGTGCTGGAATCAATGCTGCCGGCATTGTTGTGGCCCCTGTTGGCAGTGATGATTTATACAACCTTCACACAGGTCCCGCTCACCAAGCTACACCAGGCTTTCTCGGATAGCCGGTTTCTGACAGCTGCGGTTATTGGCAACTTTATCCTGCTGCCCATGGTGGTATGGCTGCTTCTGCGCCTGGCACCAGAGCAACCGGCGGTACAGCTGGGCATTGCACTGGTGCTGCTGGTGCCGTGCACGGACTGGTTCGTGACATTTACGCACCTGGGTAGAGGAGACACGCGTCACGCTATCGCTTTTACACCGGTGAGCCTGCTGCTGCAATTGTTGCTGCTGCCGGTGTACCTGTGGTTATTTCTGGACAATGAAATTGCTGGTAATGTCCTGCGTCAGGAGCTGGTGATAGCGTTTCTTGGGCTGATTGTTTTGCCACTGTTTTTTGCCATGATTACCGAGCACTGGTGCAGCCGGCGCGACGATCGCGCTGTGCTTCTTGGTCGCCTGGCATGGTTGCCGGTACCCCTTCTGGCACTGGTTGTTTTCTGTATCGCCGCAGCACAGGTGCGAACAGTCATTGCGGCCTGGCCGATTCTGGCGCAGCTGGCGCTGGTTTTTGTGCTGTTTCTGTTGGCGGCCGCGCTGCTCTCCAGGCTGATCAGCCACTGGTTCAGGCTGCCTTCAGGGCAGGGCCGGGTGCTTGCCTTCAGTCTGGGCAGTCGTAATTCCTTTGTTGTGCTGCCGCTGGCGTTAGCGCTGCCAGCGTCGTATGAGCTGACAGCTGTGGTGGTTGTTTTTCAGTCCCTGATAGAGCTGGTTGGCCTGGCTTTTTTTGTCTGGTGGGTGCCGCATAAGCTGTACCCGGAAACTGGCAGCGGCGCCTGTCCGCTGGACTCTTGACCTCGTGCGCATTATGCTCAAACCATCACACCGATGATGGGGAGACCTAAAATGGCATCACACACAGACAAAGCCAAGCACCTGAAACTGCCGGCCATGTCCAGGCGCAGCCTGCTGCTGGCATTACCAGCCATGCCTCTGGCTATGCGCGCGATGGCGCAACAGGCGGGTGCGCAACCCATACCCACAACGGGTCTGCACAGTTTTGAGCTCCGGGTCAGCGACCTGGACCGATCCGTGGAATTCTACCAGGGCCTGTTTGGCTGTCCTGTCCTTACCCGCATCGGCGACACAGTCTCGCTGGGCGTAGGCAATGACGGGCAGTATTTCACGCTGGCTCAGGTCCGCGAGGGTGAGCAGCCCAATATCAGTAACTTCGGACTGCGAGTTCCCGGATACACCCGTTATCAGTTGCAGAGTCTGCTTTCTGAGCATGGCATCAATCGTACCGTGGACAGTTTCTACGACAGTCGCACCTCTGCAATGCAGCGCGCCAATATGACCTGGCTGCGTCGACTGCCGGGTGAAAGCGATACCATGCTGGCGGACAATCACGAACTTTTTGTGGCGGACCGCGATGGTGTACCAATCAAACTTTCCAGCCCGGATGACTGCGGTGCCGGTGACGAAAGCTGTACACCAGAACCTGCGCCCACTGAAGGCCTGATCGAACTGCGTGAGATCAACCATTTGACAACCTTTGTCGCCAACTATCAGTTGAGCAACGAGTTCTATAGAAGGTTGTTCGGACTGGAGAATCAGGCTTTCCAGGCGCAGTTTCCAACCTTGGGTCTTGGCAATGGCACGCAGTTTCTGATGTTTGTGGGCGGCATGCAGGACGGCGTACCGGCACAAACCGGGCGCATCGATCATGTCAGTCTAAATATGGAAAACTTCACAGTAGCCTCGGTACTGGAAAGGCTCACCGAGTACGGCCTGTCGCCACGCGGCGACGGTGAACCTGCTCCGCTGCAGCATTGGGTAACCATGCGTATGCCAGAGCGTGGGGGTGCAGAGCCGGATGGTACTCCGGAAGTGTATTTTTCAGACCCAGATGGATTGCACCTGCAGCTTCAGCATCACACTTACTGTGGTGGTGGCGATGAGTTTGGGGGAACCTGTAACGCCTGAAACAGCGCTGCGGTTCACGTAAAAAATAACGTCCGCCACACACAGGGAGACGGATGGCGAAGCCAGCTGGGCCACTACTGACTCTTTATAGCGCCTTTGCGATTGCCTGGGCAGCTTACGCTGCCTGGGCTCTTCTAGCCCTGAGCAATGGGCAAACCCGGATCTATGCCGAATACGGTCTGCTTGAGACGACTCAGGTGATCTTACTTTCGGCAGCCTGTATTGCCTTTATCGTCACGCTATCGCGCAACGGTCGATACAACACGCTACTGATGCTGTCATGCGCGCTGTTATGTTACAGCTTTGTTGTGCGCGAGCTCGATGTTGAAGATTTCGACCTGCCGCCAGCTGTTATCGCACTCACCTCGGGCACTGGCCGCAATATCCTGCTGGCAGTGGCTTTCTGCACATTACTCGCCTATGCGCTCTATGTTGATTTCAGGCATTACCTTAAAGAGGCCCTGCAGTTCGCGGTTACGCCGGCGGGTATGATGCTGGTCGCTGCCGGACTGCTTCTGTATCTGGCGGCCTTCTTTGAAGGCTATCAGGGCGTCGAACACCCAGCGTTTTATGAAGAATTTACTGAGGTGACGGCCTACACTCTGATTCTGCTTTCCTCACTGACCAGCTCACTCACACACAAAACTACTTGCCAGATTCAAAAATCCCAATAGAATGCGCACTTTTCCCTGTGCGTGCGCGCAAACATGAACCTGGTGTCATTCGACGTCTTCCGAACTCTCGGCTTTCCCAATACAACCGTTCTTAAACCCCAGGATATTTTTCAGCACAAGGAACTGCTGAGCCACGCTGACTGGGTGTTGTATCCCGAATACTGGCAACTTAACGCTTTGGTTTATGGCCTGAATTGCCGGGTATTTCCCAGCGAGGCCAGTTATCGTATTGGTCACGACAAGGTTGAGATGACGCGGGCGTTTGAGCTGGTTGCGCCGGCGCACACGCCATGGACGATCATAGAAAATAACTGTGCCGAAGCGCGCGAGCGGCTCTGGGATCTTATGCCACTGCCGTTTGTTGCCAAGCTGCCCAAGGCCAGCATGGGCGAAGGTGTCTGGCTGATCAGCAGCCGTCAGGACTGGCAACAGTACTGCGAAAAAACATCGGTACTTTATGTACAGGAGTATCTGCCCATAGACCGTGATGTTCGTGTCGTAATTGTGGGTGACAAGGTCATTACTGCATACTGGCGTACCCAGTCGGATCGAGGGTTCTACAATAATGTGGCGCAGGGTGGCCGCATAGACCACAGCCCGGTGCCGGCGGCAGCGACTGATCTGGCGTTAAGGCTGGCGCGGCAGCTGGGCGTTAACCACGCCGGTTTCGATATAGCGCTGGTAGGTGATCATCCTTACGTTCTGGAGTTCAATCGCCTGTTTGGCAACCAGGGCCTCGAAGGTGGTCAGGCGTTGAAAGCAGCCATCCTGGACTACCTGCAAACTAACGCCCAGCCTGACGACAGCGACCCGGAAGGCCCGCAACCAGTCTGGCCGATTGCGGTTTGATATCCACCGGGGTATAACAGCCTCAATGAGGACACTGTTATGACCATCGAAACTGAGCAGGATTTAAAAGCACTGCAGCGCATCGGTCGAAGTGTTGACTTCCGGATGTATTGACCTTGGTCTGAGCCAATGACCTATCCTGAAAAACACAGAATCAATCGCAGCGGCTGGCTGCGAGCGGCGGTTCTAGGTGCTAACGATGGTATCGTCTCCACTGCCAGTCTGATTGTGGGTGTTGCCGCCGCTGGCGCAGACGCCAGAGGTATTCTGATCGCGGGACTGGCTGGCCTGGTAGCGGGTGCCATGTCGATGGCTGCTGGCGAGTATGTTTCAGTCAGCTCGCAGGCTGACATTGAAAAGGCTGACCTGGCTCAGGAGCGAAAGGAGCTGGCCGCCGAGCCAGAGCAGGAGCAGGCTGAGCTGGCAGGGATCTATCAGGCTAGAGGTCTGGAACCGGCACTGGCCCGGGAAGTTGCCCGACAATTAATGTCACGTGACGCTCTGGCTGCGCATGCAAGGGATGAACTCGGTATTACAGAAGCGGTGAACGCCCGTCCTTTCCAGGCGGCTTTGACTTCTGCGCTGACATTTTCGGCAGGAGCTGCGTTACCGTTACTGGTGGCAGTCATGCTGCCGCTGACAGCACTTACCCTGGCCGTCAGCCTTTCGGCACTGATGTCGCTGGCTTTGCTTGGTTATCTGGCAGCCCATCTGGGCGGTGCCGCGCCATTAAAGCCGGTGTTGCGTGTTGTATTCTGGGGTGCTGCCGCGATGCTGGTAACCTATGGGATTGGTGCGCTGTTTGATGTGGTCATCTAATCGAATTCAGGTTCAGCCATTGCGAACTCCACGCAGTGTTTCCAGACAGTGCGACCGGGCGCTCTGCACAAAACTCTGCAGATAGGCAGTGTTCTCCTGCTCCGCGCGAACGGCGGCATACAGCGTTAACCAATGACCTGCTTTCGTGGCTGGTAAAGCCACCACCAGACCTTGTCGTACATACTCATCCAGGACCCAATTTGGCAGGGCACAGACGCCCCGGTGATTCGCAACCTGCTGAATCATCATGACGGTCAATTCTGTGGTGCGCACCGCTGCAGGTTCCACGCCGGCTGGATTCAGAAAGGCATTAAACACGTCTAATCGCTGACGCTCCACCGGGTAGGTAATGATGGTCTCCTGTGCCAGGTCGCCGGGTGATACAAAAGCCTGACCGGCAAGCGCATGATCAGGAGCCACTGCGATCTGCATTTCGTACTGAAAGAGCGGCAGGTAAGCCAGTGATTTGTAGTCGCGCGGATCAGATGTGATGACCAGATCGAGCTCCCCGCTGTGTAAGGCTGGCAATGGGTCGAACATGAAACCACTTGAGAAATCCAGGTCCACAGCCGGCCAGTTGCTGCGATAGGCTTCGATGGTGGGCATCAGCCAGTTGAAACAGCTGTGACATTCGATGGCCATGTACAGTCGGCCCGCGTCACCGTGCACCATGCGCTGGATATCATGTTCGGCGCCGGTAATCAGCGGCAGAACCTGTTCGGCCAGTGCCAGTAATCGGCGTCCCGGACCAGTTAATTGCAGTGGCCGGGTCTTTCGCAGGAACAGCTCGCAGCCGAGTCGGCTTTCCAGCTCCTTGATTTGATGTGAGAGGGCCGATTGCGTCACACACAGACGTTCGGCCGCATCGGTCAGGCGACCCGTGTCGCGCAGTGCCTGCATGGTTTTAAGGTGTCTGATATCTACTATCATGAATAAAATTCATATTGTTTCTGAGAAATATGAAGTTTATTCAATTTATTGGCATCGGCACAATAGCGCCCCTGACTTTACAGGGGATTGTTATGCATTTCACAGACACGCGGCCATCAGAGCCGTCACAGATTGTACGCCACACGCTTGGATATCCTCGCATCGGCGCACATCGGGAATTAAAGACCGCGCTTGAGGCCTATTGGCGTGGCGACAGCAGCCAGCAGGAACTGTTAGCGACTGGCCGCCAGATCCGACAGCAGAACTGGCAGGCGCAGCAGGAAGCTGGCCTGAATATGGTGACCACCGGTGATTTTGCCTGGTACGACCAGGTATTGACCATGTCCGCCACGCTGGGCCACCTGCCAACGAGGCATCGCAGCCAGCGCTCAGACGATGGCGACGATATTGATCTGGACACGCTGTTCAGGGTTGCCCGAGGCCGTGCACCGAGCGGCGAGCCGGCGGTTGCTGCCGAGATGACCAAATGGTTCGACACCAACTATCACTATCTGGTGCCGGAGCTGGCGTCTGGCCAGACATTCGCCCTGAGCTGGACACAAATCATTGATGAGACCCGGGAAGCCGTGGCCGCCGGTTATACAGCCAAGCCGGTCATCATTGGTCCGCTGACCTATCTTTGGATTGGCAAGTCGCAGCAATCCGGATTCGATAAGCTGAGCCTGCTGTCTGATTTGTTGCCGGTTTACAAGCAACTGCTGCAGGCCCTGGTGGATGCCGGGGCGGACTGGGTGCAGATTGATGAGCCCATTCTGACGCTGGATCTGCCAGGTGTGTGGCACAAGGCCTTTGAGCAGACATACCACGCCTTGCGCACAGTCCCGGCGAAATTGTTACTGAGTACTTACTTCGGTGCGCTGGACGAGAATCTCAATACGGCAGTGAATTTGCCGGTCGCCGGGCTGCATATTGATGTGGTCCGTGCCCCGCAACAGCTCATCACGGTGCTGGATAATCTGCCAGTGCATCAGGTGTTGTCGGTGGGTATCGTGGATGGTCGCAATATATGGCGCAACGATCTGGAGAAATCCCGTGATCTGCTGCGACGTGCTTACGACAGGTTGGGAGCAAGGTTGTGGCTGGCGCCGTCGTGTTCTCTGCTGCATTGTCCGGTCGACCTTCGCGAAGAAACTGCGCTGGACCGTGATCTGTTGGGCTGGCTTGCGTTTGCCCGGCAAAAACTAGATGAGCTGACTTTCATATCCAGTCTTTTGACGGCGCCCGATTCAGGCAGGGCCAGACAATGGCTGCAGGAAAGCCGAGACAGTGTGCTGGCACGGCGCCAGTCCTCACTGATACATCGGCCGTCAGTTCAACAGGCTGTGAGGGACATCAATGCAACAGATTTTCAGCGGCATAGTCCCTTTGCCGACAGAATTCGGAAACAGCAGGCGCATCTGTCGCTGCCGCCGCTGCCAACGACAACCATCGGTTCATTTCCGCAGACGCAGGAAATACGCAAAGCACGCAGGCAGTTCAAACAGGGTGAACTAGGCGTTGAGGCATATGAGCAACACATGCAGGATCACATCGCCGATGCCATCCAGCGCCAGGAAGTCCTGGGACTCGATGTGCTGGTGCATGGGGAGGCAGAACGCAATGACATGGTCGAGTATTTTGGCGAGCAGCTCGATGGCTACGCTTCAACTCGCAACGGCTGGGTTCAGAGTTATGGCTCGCGATGCGTCAAGCCGCCGATCATTTTTGGTGACGTTCAGCGACCTGCCCCCATGACAGTCAAATGGGCGCGCTATGCGCAGTCGCTTAGCAAAAAGCCGGTCAAAGGCATGCTGACCGGGCCCGTTACCATGCTGCAATGGGCATTTGTCCGCGATGATCAGCCACGCGAAAAAACCGCGTTGCAGATTGCGCTGGCACTGAGAGAGGAAGTGCGTGATCTGGAGGCGGCTGGCATCAACGTGATACAGATTGATGAGCCGGCTTTGCGTGAGGGTTTGCCACTGCGTCGACAGGCGCACGCTCACTACCTCGAATGGGCCGTTAATGCATTCCGTCTCAGTGCTGCAGGCGTGAGCGATACGACGCAGATTCATACGCACATGTGCTACTCGGAATTTAATGACATCATGCCGGCAATCGCGGCACTGGACGCTGACGTCATCACGATTGAAACCGCGCGCTCCAACGGCGACCTGATTCAGGCCTTCGAAGACTTTGACTACCCGGCGCAGATTGGGCCTGGGGTTTATGACATACATTCGCCGAACGTTCCGGAAGTGGACGCGATCAAGGCCATGTTGAGACGTATGGCGCGCAAGTTGCCGATCCAGCATCTTTGGGTCAACCCCGACTGCGGCCTGAAAACCCGCGGCTGGCCAGAGACAGAGGCGGCGCTGCAGCAGATGGTTGCTGCCGCCACCCAGCTGCGTCGAGAAATGGGGCTTGCCGCGGGCTGAGCACCTGTTTGACTACCCGAGACTGTAGTATGCTGAGCACCGGCTATCTGCCTTGATGGCCGGTCTATCGCAGCCAGCCCCTGCAGATGGTGCCAGTAGTTTGCCCAGGCAGGCAGCCCAGGCAGTCAGAGGAGAAGCCCATGGCCGAGCAGTTTCCCGCGTTGACTGAAACGCATATTGAATTTATCCAGCGTCAGCATCTCTTTTTTGTTGGCACTGCGGGCCCAGAGGGTCGCGTAAACGTATCGCCTAAAGGCATGGACAGTTTTCGAGTGCTGGGGCCCAAGCGGGTTGCCTGGCTTAATTTAACCGGCAGCGGTAACGAAACCGCCGCGCACATATTGCAGAATCCGCGCATGACGCTGATGTTCTGCTCCTTCGATCGGCAACCTTTGATACTGCGTCTTTACGGGCAGGCAAGCGTGATTCACTCGCGTGATGCGCAATGGGGCGAGCATCTGGCGCTGTTCCCCGAGTTTACCGGTGCCCGTCAGATATTTGAGGTTGAGCTGGATCTGGTGCTGACATCCTGCGGCTACGCGGTTCCCTTCTACGAAATGACCGGCGAGCGCCCCACTTTGACAAAATGGGCTGACAATCGCGGTCGGCCCGCCATTGAGCAGTACTGGCAGGAGAAGAATACGGCCAGTCTGGATGGTTACGAAACCGGGATTCTGGACTGATTCATGCGACGTCGCCTGGTAGGCCTACAGTGACCGATGAACTGCTGACGCTGGATCGTGGCGAGTCGCCACGCGTGATATTGCGCGGCGACTGGACGCTGGCGAATTACTCACGGCTGAGGCGTGTTCAGATGCCGGATGTCGATCCAGCAAACGACACCAGTCTGCAGTTGGATGCCAATGAGGTCTCGGCCATGGATACCTCGGGCGCCACCATATTGCTGAATCTGTTTGGTGCCGAGACGCTTGCAAAACTGACCCAGTCTGCCAACGGGCTTTCGCCAGAACGTCAGGCCCTGCTCCAGGCTGTCGCGCAGGCCGTTGCGTCGCAGAAAGCCAGCCCACCTCCGCAGCGCTGGCGGCTTACCGACTCGCTGGCCGATCTGGGCGCTTGGACAATGCGTGGGTGGCGTCAGGTATTACAGTTTTTGGACTTTCTTGGCGTTACGCTGGTAACCCTTGCCTCATTGATCCCGCGCCCCTGGCGCTGGCGCTGGACGGCGCTGACCGCGCAGATGCATCATGCCGGCCTGAATGCGGTGCCCATTGTCATGCTGCTCAATTTTCTGGTCGGCGCTGTTGTTGCGTTTCTGGGCGCCACTGTTCTGGCCGATTTTGGCGCCACCATTTATACAGTGGATCTGGTTGCCTACGCCTTCATGCGGGAACTGGGTGTGCTGCTGGCCGCAATTCTGCTGGCGGGTCGCACAGCCAGCGCATTTGCAGCACAGATCGGCTCCATGAAAATAAACGAAGAGCTGGATGCGCTGCGCGTTCAGGACCTCAGCCCGATTGAACTACTGGTGCTGCCGCGGGTCCTGGCACTGGTCATTGTCCTGCCTCTGCTGACCTTTCTGTCGATCATGGCCGGTATGGCGGGCGGGGCTGTGGTCGCCGCCGCTTCACTGGATATTTCTCTCGCGCAGTATCTGACGATTGTGCAGGATATACCGATTCGTCATATGCTGCTGGGTATCAGCAAGGCGCCGGTATTTGCCATGCTGATAGCCCTGATTGGATGTCTGGAAGGAATGAAGGTTGCAGGCAGCGCGCAGTCAGTTGGGGAGCACACCACCTCCGCTGTTGTGCAGTCCATATTTGTGGTGATCCTGCTGGATGCGGTTGCCGCCCTGTTCTTTATGCAGATGGGATGGTAAAGATGAGTTCGTCTGAAACCTCAGTGATCACAGTGTGCGGGCTGGAGAACCGGTTTGGCACCCATGTTGTGCACCAGAATCTGGATCTTGACGTGCGGCGCGGCGAAATCCTGGGAGTCGTTGGTGGTTCTGGTGCCGGCAAGTCAGTGTTGCTGAGGTCGATTGCAGGTCTGCATCAACCTAATGCGGGTACGGTGTCCCTGATTGGAAAATCAGCCGATATGGAGCCCCGCATCGGTGTGCTGTTTCAGCGCGGTGCCCTGTACTCGTCGCTGACTGTTGAAGAAAACGTCGCGCTGCCATTGATAGAAACCATCGGTTTGTCGCGAGCAGATGCCAATGACATTGCCCGGGTCAAGATTGCGCTGGCCGGCTTGCCCGAACATGCCGCGCAATTGCTGCCCTCAGATCTTTCCGGTGGCATGGTCAAACGAGCGGCGCTGGCCCGCGCGCTGGCGCTGGATCCGGACATTCTGTTTCTGGATGAACCCACTGCCGGTCTTGACCCAATCGGTGCTGCTGCCTTCGACCGATTGCTGGTTACCGTCCGGGACGCGTTTGACCTGACTGTCTTCCTCATTACACACGATCTGGATACGTTGTACACTGCCTGTGACCGGGTGGCTGTCCTGTCGCAAAAACGAGTCCTGGTTAACGATACACTGGATGTGGTTGCGGCTGTGGATGACGCCTGGATTCAGGAATATTTTCATGGGCCGAGAGGCCGTGCAGCGGCAGCCGCCGTTGCTGCCAACGAGCGAGGGAACTGATGGAAACGCGGGCACACTATATTCTGGTTGGCCTGTTCACCCTGGGTGCAGGTGCTGCCTTGCTGGGCTTTGCATTGTGGATAACCGGTGCCGGCGCCGACCGGGAAATAGACTACTATCAGGTACTGTTTCGCGAGCCCGTATCCGGACTGTCGGTCGGCAGCCCGGTGCAGTACAGCGGCATCCGTGTCGGCGCTGTCGAGCGGCTGGATCTTGACCCAGTAGACCCACGCATTGTTCGCGCCCGTATCTGGGTTGAAGCCGACACGCCCATCAAAGTGGACACAGAAGCCAGGCAGACACTGCTGAATGTGACCGGTGCGTCTTCCATTGAACTGAGTCAGGGGCTGCCGGAAAGCCCGCGACTGACCGCCGACAATGGCGACATGCCCGTCATCGAAGCGACGGCTTCCTCGCTTGCGCAATTACGCTTGACCAGTGAGCAACTGTTGCTGGATATGTCGACATTGCTGGAGCGCGCCAACAGCCTGCTCTCAGAAGAAAATGCGCAACGCATATCGAGTGTGCTCGACAATGTGGAGGCTGTTACGGGCGCGCTGGCGGATCAGCAGGATAATGTGCGCTCGGGTATAAGCGATCTGGCGGATGGTGCCCGCGCAATGAATGAGTTGATGCAGCGTGTCGATGCCACTCTGGATCGTTACGAGGAGCCCATGCTGGGTAGCGCCAGTGATGCGATCGCCGAACTTAGAATGACAAGCGAGCAACTGAATCAAATGCTGCAGGAAAGTGAACCTGCGCTGCGCGCCGGTGCCCAAAGTTTTGCGGAGCTGGGACCTGCCATGCGCGAACTGCGCAGCATTCTGAACAATGTTGATGCCATCACCCGCCGCATCTCTGATGACCCCGCCAATTTTGTGCTGGGTGGTGACAATATCCGGGAATACCAGCCATGAGAAACATTTTTACCCTAGCACTTATAATGTTCCTGGGGGCCTGTAATGTGTTGCCCGAACGCGAACCAATTGATCTCTATGAACTCCCGGCCAGCACAGTGCGAACGGCAACCGGTGGTGACGGCGTCGACAGTCTGCGCATTGATCGCCCGGTGACCAGTGAGGCGCTGAGTGGTAGCCGTATGCTGGTGGCACTGTCGAATGGTCAGATCCAGGCCTTGCCACAGGCGCGCTGGACAGCGCCCGTGCCACTGCTGTGGCGAGACTGGGTGCTGGATGCTTTCTGGCGTGACGGCCGCGTGGCTGGTCTCAGTGCTGCCAGCGAAGGACTGCAGTCGCGCCTGGAGCTGGGCGGCATGCTGCGCGCGTTTCAGATCGAAGACGGTGCCAGCCCGCAGGCCCTGATTCAATATGATGCCTTGTTGATCAGCACGTCCGATCGACGAATCATTGCCAGCCGCCGCTTCGAAGAACGTGAGCCGTTGAACACAATTGAGCCGGCAGAGTCGACACGCGCGCTGGGTGCAGCTGCTGACAGACTGGCACGTGATCTGATTGACTGGGTAGTCCTGCAGTCGCAGCCGGGTGCAACAGGGGAGCCGACCGCACAGCGCCGGGTGTCATTTTCCTGTGAAAACGGTGAAGAGATAGAAGTTCGCTTCTTTGCATTGCAGGGTGTTGCCGTGCTGGTCAGGCAAGGCGAGACGCATGAACTACAACAGCAGCGCACTGCGTCTGGTTTTCATTACACCAATGGTCCGACTGCGGTGCGTGGCCAGGGTGACGAGCTAAGGCTCGAGATTGGTCGTCGGGCACCGATCCAGTGTCGCGCTGCCTGATTGAAGTAAAGACCCTGTAACAACAACGCAGGACTGCGAGTGAGTGTTATGGCTGCACAGGATAAACTTGACGACTTGTTGCGACAACTCAGGCAGACACGCGATGAGGTGGAAGCCGAGATTGATCGCCTGCTTGAGGGTAAACGGGAACAATTCAACTACACACTCAAGCGTGGACGGGTTGTTTTCGATCGCAACATACGCAAGCTTCACCAACAGGAACGACTCGGAAGTCTGCGGTTTATAGCGCGCGCCCCGATTGGCAAGATCCTGTCTTCTCCCGTCATCTATGGCATGATCATTCCGTTGGTGCTTCTGGATATTACAATCACGCTTTACCAGCACATCTGCTTTCGAATCTACAAGATCCCACGGGTTGTGCGCAGTGAATATATTGTCATTGACAGACACCGCCTGCCTTATCTGAATACCATACAGAAGATCAACTGCCTGTACTGTGAGTATGGCAACGGCATGATCGCCTACGCCCGCGAGATTATTGCTCGAACGGAGCAGTACTGGTGTCCGATAAAGCACGCCCAGCGCGCTCGTGGCGTCCATGATCGCGAGCAGCGATTTTTCGATTATGGAGACGCGGATGCCTGGCGCAACGAACTGCAAAAGGTGCGTTGTGACTGGGAAACCCCGGATGCAAGTGAGAGTAAGACTTAATGCCAGAACAGACATTGATCCAATAATAATGAGCAAGGAGAGTTGTTATGAAGAAAATGAGTAAGATCGTTTTGACAACCGTGATGTGGCTGGGTGTCAGCGCTTTTGCCAATGCCCAGAACTTTGTGCTGACCGTCCATGGTTTTGATGATGGTGGTGACATTCCGGTGAGATTTTCCCAGGCTGCACCGGATGCCGCTCCCGGCGGTGGTACCTCACCGCAACTGAGCTGGGTCAATGCGCCGGCCGGAACCCAGAGTTTTGTGGTTAATATGGAAGACCTCGACTTCGCACCAAACCAGGGTGCCCGCAATCAGGCCCACTGGGTTGTCTGGAACGTTCCAGGTGATGCAACAGGGCTTGCAGAGGATCAGCCGGAAGGGATGCAGTTGCCCAACGGTGCCTATCAGGTCAGTGCAACCGGTCGCGTTTACCGGGGACCAGGTGCACCAGCGACGCGCCCCAGGCATCACTATATGTTCGAAGTATTTGCGCTGGATACCACACTGGATCTGGAGTACAGCGACGACCCGCTGGAAATGCGTGATCGCGTGATGGCGGCGATGGAGGGGCACGTTCTTGGCAAATCAGTGTACATCGGGCGTTTCAACCGTCCGCAGTAAGCGAGAGCAGCGGTCTCAAATGTATCACCTGGCGCCGCAGTGACTGAAAAGCTGATTGGTTTTCCGCCCCGTTTTACAGATCAGGCCACCATCCTGGTGCTTGGCAGCATGCCGGGGCGGGCGTCACTGGACGCCAGCGAGTACTACGCGCACCCGCGCAACGCTTTCTGGTCAATCATGGCCCAGGTGTTCGGCTTTGACGCCAATCAGCCTTATGAGCGGCGGGTGGATTCGCTACTCCAGCACAAGGTGGCACTGTGGGATGTGGTGCATCGATGTGTCAGAACAACCAGCCTGGACAGCGACATCGTCAGTGATACCGTCGAGGTGAACGACTTTGGTTCGCTGTTTGTATCGTGCCCGCAAATTCACAGGGTGTGTCTGAACGGTCAGGCGGCCGCCAGATTGTATCGTCGCCATGTACTGCAGGAACTGCCGCAGGCACGGGAAATCGAATGGCAGGTATTGCCGTCAACCAGCCCGGCGCATGCGGCCATGCGCTTTGAGGAAAAATGCCAGCAATGGCAGCAGGCTCTGTTAAAACAATGAAGATACTCATCATTTATACCGGTGGCACCATCGGCATGAAACAGACACCGTCAGGTCTGGCTCCGGCAGGCGACCTGGCCACAGACATGCGTGCGCTTGCCGAGCTCGGGCCGGCCTTCCAGCGCCACGCGCCGGAACTTGATGTGCTTGTATACGATCCGCTGATCGACAGCGCGGACATGACGCCGGCGCTCTGGATAAAGCTGGCTGCGGATATCGAGTCGCGCTACGACAGCTACGATGGTTTTGTTGTGCTGCACGGCACCGACACGCTGGCCTACACAAGTTCCGCGTTAAGCTTTTTTGTGCGCCGCTGGGGAAAGCCAGTGGTGGTGACTGGCGCCCAGCTACCATTTGGTTTTCCCCGCAGTGATGCACGCAGCAATCTGATTTCGGCAATCGAAGTTGCCTGCACCATGCCGGCTCAACAGGCTCAGGTCTGTGTTGTATTCGGGCCACGGATTTTGCGTGGCTGTCGTGTCACCAAGGTTTCCGCCAGGGCCTACGATGCCTTCGATTCACCACGGTTCCCGCCGCTTGGCCAGATTGGTATCGAGATTCGTTACCCGGGTGCACGCCGGCAGGTCATTGGCAAACAGCCCACCAATAAGGCCATCGACGTTCCTGCTAATGATGCCGTCGCCGTGCTGCAATTGTTCCCGGGGATCAGTGACAAGCTTTTTTCTGCCGTCGCGTCCATGCCGGGCCTGCGGGCTATTGTGCTTACCGCCTACGGTGCAGGTACAGGTCCATCGCGTGATCCCGCATTCCTTGACGCCGTGCGCAAGGCTGTAGCGAACGGTATTGTTGTGCTGGTCGTGTCGCAGCCGCTGGATGGTGTGGTGGATTTCACTCGCTACGCTGCTGGCAGTGGTCTGGCCAGTGCAGGTGCCATCTGCGGACATGATTTGACGACTGAGGCGGCAGTCACCAAACTGTATTATCTGATTGCCTGCGGTTATGATGCTGAAGAGATCGCCAGATATGCGCGACATCCACTGGCGGGGGAAATGACGGTATGAAGACCATCGGATTATTGGGCGGTATGAGCTGGGAATCGACCCAGACTTACTATCGCGCCCTCAATGAGGGTGTTCGCCAGCACCTTGGTGGTTTGCACTCGGCCAGGATTGCCATGATCAGTGTTGATTTTGCAGAGATCGAAGCGCTGCAGCATGCTGGCAACTGGGACGAAACTGCCGTCATTCTGTCAGAGGCTGCCGAGGCTCTTGAGCGTGCGGGGGCTGACTTCATACTTATCTGTACCAACACCATGCACAAAGTGGCGCCGCAGATTCAGGCGCGCGTGTCACTGCCACTGCTGCACATTGCTGATGCCACCGCCATGGAACTCAAGACTGCTGGCGTCAGCCGTGTTGGCCTGCTTGGAACGCAGTTCACCATGGAGCAGGATTTTTACAAAGGCCGCCTGCAGGATCACGGTCTGGAAGTTGTTGTCCCAAACCAACTGGGCCGCAAGCGAGTACATGACATTATTTATCAGGAACTGTGCCTGGGTCAGATCAAAAACGAATCGCGCCAGGTGTATTTGTCTGTGATCGACGAGCTGGTTGAAGAGGGTGCACAGGCGGTCATTCTTGGCTGTACGGAAATTGGCTTGCTGGTTGAGCCGAAGCATACTGATGTGCCGTTGTATGACACCACAGCCATTCACGCGCGCATGGCTGTAGAAGCTGCCATTGTTCCTGACGCCTTGAACATATTCAGCAGCAAACAGAACATCAGGGTGGGCGAGTAAATGTGGGAGCAGATCCAATCCACTGTCAGTAATTTTGTAGTCTCACACTCTCTGCTGAGTCTGATCACCAGTTCGGTGATACTGATCGTTGGTGTCATCGCACTGCGTGCGCTGGTCAATCGCTACATCGTCAAACATGTGTCATCGACGGAGATGCGGCGGCGCTGGATGGTGCAGACCCGCAGTGCAATGGTGCTGCTGCTGACGCTGGGCCTGATCATTATCTGGGGCGAGGAGCTTAGGACACTCGCGCTGTCGATCGTAGCGATTGCTGTAGCCTTTGTGGTGGCTACCAAAGAATTGATTCTGTGTATGATTGGCTCAATGGTGAAAACCATTTCCAGTTCATTCGACCTCGGGGACCGAATACAGGTCAAGGATTTCCGTGGCGATGTGATTGATCAGAACCTGCTGGCGACGACCATCATGGAAGTCGGGCCCGGCAAATATACCCATCAGCGCACCGGGCGCACCGTGGTCATCCCGAATTCCATGTTCGTATCGGATCCGGTGATCAATGAAAGCTTTACACATGATTACGTTTTTCATGTCTTTACCGTGCCTTTTCGCCGCGAAGATGAATGGTATGAGGCACAGCAGGCATTTCTGGCCTCGGCACAGCGGCATTGTGGCAGCTATCTCGAAGAGGTACGCCGCTACATGAACCGCATCAGCATCCGACGGGGGCTGGAAGTACCGTCCGTTGATCCGCGCGTAACAATTCAGGTACCAACCGCCGGAGAGGTGCATCTGATTGTCAGGGTGCCGGTGAAATCGGGCGAGCGCGGCTTTGTGGAACAGTCGATATTGACGGACGTGCTGTTAAGTCGAGACTTCAGTCGAGGTGATCAGACCTTAAACGATGCTGCAGCGGAAGGCGAGGACGGTCAGGTTTCAGAGACATCACAGCGGCGACGCTCTGCGGCGTCAACCAGACAGGCGCGTTCGCAGCCAGCAAAAAAGACCACTAAAAAACCAGCCGGGAAGGCTGATCCCGATGCCTGAATCCGCCCCAGAACAGATGCGCCCGATTCTCGTTGAAGCGGCCCGGGTGGTTGATGCGGAGCAGATTGCCGCGATTTATAACTACTATGTCGCCAATACAGTGATCACCTTTGAAGAACAGCCGGTCACTGAAATCGAAATGGCGGGTCGGATCAGTGATGTAGCCGCACTGGGTTTGCCCTGGCTGGTTGCACGGTCTGCTGGCGAGCCTGATGGCGAGCAGTCAGTCGGGACGATTCTGGGATATGCCTATGCAACGCGCTGGAAGCAGCGTGTGGCCTATCGGTACTCGGTAGAAATAACGGTTTATGTGCATCGTGACTGGCACGGCCAGGGTCTGGGCAGGGTGCTGTATACCCATTTGTTTGAGCGACTGCAGGCCGCTGGCGTGCATGCCGCCGTCGGTGGGATTGCACTGCCCAATGCCGCCAGTGTCGCATTGCACGAGACCATGGGTATGACGCAGATTGCCTGTTTTCGTGAGATTGGCTTCAAGGCAGGGCGTTGGCTGGATGTTGGCTACTGGCAGAAAGTGTTCTGACAGTTCAGGGCCCTGACTAATCACGACCAAAGAGATACGCATATGAACGAACAGAAAGTGGCACTGGTGACTGGTGCAGCAACCGGCATCGGCAAGGCCTGCGCAGAGGCGCTGGCGACACGCGGGTTTATCATCGCCGCCAATTATCGCAGTCGCCGCGAAGAAGCAGAGCAGATGCTGACGACGCTGGACGGTACCGGACATCAGCTGTTTCAGGCGGATGTCTCTGAGCCAGAGCAGGCCAGTCGGCTGGTGGACGAGGTAGTGTCATCGCTGGGGCGGATTGATGTTCTGGTGAATGCGGCAGGACAGTTCACCAATCAGACCATTGACGGTGACATGTTCTCACAGTGGCAGCAGTCATGGCAGCACAGTATGGCGCTGAACCTGATGGGCCCCGTCAATCTGGCTTTCCTGGCTGCCCAGTCCATGATTAAACGCGGTTCTGGCCGCATCATTAATATCACCTCACGTGGCGCCTTCCGTGGTGAGCCGACCGCACCTGCCTACGGCGCCGCCAAATCAGCATTGAATTCTGCCACCCAGTCCCTGGCGCAGGCTCTGGGACCCAAAGGTATCTGTGTATACGCCGTGGCACCCGGCTGGACAGAAACACCCGCCGCCTCCCCGCGAATCCGCGCACAGGGCTGGGATGGTGTTGCCGCGCAGTCGCCATTGGGGCGTATTGGGCGGCCAGACGAAATCGGCAGTGTGGTAGCGTTTCTGGCGAGTGACAATGCGGAATATCTCACGGGCGCCATTATCGATGCCAATGGCGCTTCGTACCTGAGGAACTGACATGTCTCCCGCCATGACCATTATCGTGATCAATGGTGTGATTCTGCTTCTGTGCTACCTGGTGCTGTTCCCCGTTATCGTCCGTGACAACCTGCAGAAGCTGGCGGTGAATGATCTGTTTGCTTTTGTGGTGGCGATGACCGTTGCCGGCTCCCTGTACATGGACACCAACGTCGAAATCATGGTGATGGGGCTGTCGTTCAACTGGTTCTGGTTCGCGCTGTGCTGTTACATCCTGCTTGAGCTGCCGCTGGCCCTGTGGTATCTCAACAGATATAAACTGTGGCCACCTGCGCCCTGACCCTTATTAATTGTTTTTTGCCTGGAGATCGCGATGTTCCGCCGCCTATTGTTTGCCCTGATGGTTGTTTTGAGTCTGCCTGCCACCGCGCAACAACCCAACATGGCAGTGTTTGCTGCCGCTGAAGCGCAGAAAAATGACTTCATATCGACGCTTCAGGAAGTGGTCGAAATTGAATCGGGCAGTGGCAATTACGAAGGGCTGGTGGAACTGGGCAATCTGATCGCCGGACGCCTGCGCGAGATGGGTGGTGAAGTCGAGCTGCTGGATGCCAATCAGGATGTCTACCGAATGTTTGATACTCCGGAACAGATTGGCCCGATGGTACATGCCCGGTTTGAAGGCCGGGGCGAGCGCGACATCATGTTGATAGCGCATATGGATACGGTCTACCCGGCAGGTATGATCGATGAACAGCCCTTCCGCATTGATGGCAACCTCGCCTATGGATTGGGTATATCCGACGACAAGCAGGGCGTGGCGGTGATTCTGCATGTCATTGCCATGCTTCGCGATATGGGCTTTGATGAGTACGGCACGCTGACCGTATTGATCAATGGCGATGAGGAAATCAGCTCGCCAGGTTCGCGCAGCACTATCACGCGACTGGCAACTGAGCATGACGTTGTGTTCTCTGTTGAACCGACGCGCATGGATAACGACTCCCTGTCGCTGGCCACCAGCGGCATCGGGGCAGCGACAATGACGGTTACGGGTCGGGCCTCGCATGCCGGCGCTGCACCCGAGCTGGGTCGCAATGCCCTTTACGAAATGGCTCATCAGATGTTGCAGCTGAGGGACCTGTCGGACCCGGAGACCGGTTTGAAGGTTAACTGGACGCTGGCCGAATCCGGCACGGTGCGGAATGTCATACCGGCGGAAGCCGTGGTGACGGCAGATATCCGCATGCTGCGCCAGGAAGATTTTGAACGCCTGGAAAGCCGTATTCAGGAGCGTATCGCCAATCAGCTTATCCCCGACACTCAGGTTGCCGTGACCTTCGAGAATCGCCGCCCACCATTGACCGCCACTGAGGCCTCCCGCAGCCTGGCCGCTCATGCTCAGCAGGTTTATGCTGAAATGGGCATGACACTGGTTGTGAATGATGAGGCAGAGGGCGGTGGCACCGATGCGGCATTCGCGGCGCTGGAAACTCAGGCGCCGGTCATCGAACGCTTTGGTTTGCGCGGATTTGGTGCCCACTCCAACAACGATGAGTATGTCGATCTGGATTCGGTAATTCCGCGGCTGTACCTGCTTAGCCGCATGATCATGGACGTCTCACGTGGCAGTGCACCGCTGCAGTGAGTGGTCGCCATGACGGCCGCAGCGGTCCTGAAACAAGCCCTGCGGCAGACACTCTGGTACACTGTGCGCCCTGAAAACATCGCAACCGAATACGGTCACACAGGATTGCACTGATGGCTGACATACTGATTCGTCCCGCCGTGGCCGCTGATACGCCGGCCATTTACCACTTTATTCGTGAGCTAGCCATCTACGAGAAGGCCGAGCACGAAGTCGTGACTACCCCAGAAGAGCTGAAAGCCAGCATTTTTGCCCCGGACTCGTCGGTGCGTGCTCTGCTCTGTTATCTGGACGACCAGGTAGTGGGATTTGCTGTGTACTTTTTTAACTACTCCACCTGGCAGGGCCGTAATGGCCTGTATCTTGAGGATCTTTACGTCTCGCCGCAATTCCGTGGCGTGGGGGCGGGCAAGGCTTTGTTACAATATCTGGCCCGCGAGGCGGTAGCGCTGGGTTGTGGTCGATTCGAGTGGAGTGTGCTGGACTGGAACGAACCCGCCATCAAATTTTATGAGTCAATTGGAGCACGCCCGCAAAGCGAATGGATTCGTTATCGACTGGACGGAGACGCACTGATGTCATTTGCGGCAGGAACGGAAGCGAACCCAGGCACTGTGCCGGGTTCTGATATTGAGGACAAGTCATGATTATAAAACCAAAATACCGCGGCTTTATCTGCACTACGACCCACCCGACGGGCTGTTATAAAAACGTACAGGACCAAATCGCGACCACACAGAAGGAAGTTTCTGGGGCCCAAAGTGACGCTGGACGTCCGCGCAAAGTGCTGGTGATCGGTGCTTCCAGCGGCTATGGTCTGGCTGCGCGTATTACCGCGGCCTTCGGCTATCAGGCAGCGACACTGGGTGTTTTCTTTGAAAAGCCTGGCACGGAGACCAAACCCGGTACCGCCGGCTGGTATAACACCTGGGCGTTCGAGGAAGAAGCGCATAAAGCCGGCCTGTATGCCAAATCCATCAACGGGGATGCCTTCTCGCACGAGGTGCGTGAGCAGGCCATAGATGTGATCAAACAGGATCTGGAAGAGGTCGATCTAGTCATCTACTCGCTGGCCTCGCCGGTGCGTCGCCTGCCTGATACCGGCGAAGTGAAACGTTCGGTGCTCAAGCCTATTGGTCAGGTATACAAATCAACCGCGATTGATACCAACAAAGACCAGATAATCCACGCCGAAGTCGAGCCAGCCAGTGACGAGGAGATCGCCGATACCATCGCCGTAATGGGCGGTCAGGACTGGGAGCTGTGGATGCAGGCACTGGACAAGGCTGGCGTGTTGGCAAAAGGCGCCCGCACAGTTGCCTTCAGCTATATCGGTACCGAAATGACCTGGCCGATTTACTGGCATGGTGCTCTTGGCAAGGCCAAGGAAGATCTGGATCGTGCGGCCCACGCCCTGGATAAATCTCTGTCCGAGAAATACGACGGGGGTGCCAATGTGGCGGTGCTCAAGTCTGTGGTGACACAGGCTTCGGCAGCCATCCCGGTAATGCCGCTGTATATCGCGCTGGTTTACAAGGTGATGAAAGAGAAGGGCCTGCACGAAGGTACCATCGAGCAACTCAACCGCTTGTTCACCGAGCAACTCTATCGCACGGATGGCAATGCGCTGGACGTCGATGAGGCTGGCCGTCTGCGCATGGACGACAAGGAACTCCGTGACGATGTGCAGGGTGAGTGCAAGCAGCTTTGGGAAAAAGTGAACAACGACAATCTGTTCCAACTGACCGACTACGCCGGTTACAAACACGAGTTTCTCAAGCTGTTTGGTTTTGAGCGCAGCGACGTGGACTACGAAGCCGACGTGGCGACAGAGGTCAATCTCAAGACAGTCTAGCTTTTATGTGCTTTGCACTGACTTGAACTGTGAAGTCTTGCACCCCGGCCTGAGCTGGCCGGGGTGTTCACTTTAAAGCCGGAATCGCGCTACCTGTGTACGCAGGCCGGTTGCCAGCTGATGCAAAGATTGCGCGACGTCAGCCGCACCTGCTACCGCGACACTGTTCTGCTCGGACATCCCTGCAATGCGCTCCACATGACGCGATACATCCAGCGTGGCTGAGTCCTGCTCCTGCAGCGCGCCGGAAATCTGATCTACAACCTGCAAAACTTCATCGGCACTGCGACGGATCTGCACGATGGCATCGCCAGCTTCCTGGGCCTGTTCAACGCCGGAGTTGACCAGCTTGACGCCATCGTTCATTTGTTTGACAGCGTCACGTGTACCAGACTGGATCAGCTGAATCATGTCAGCAATTTCATGAGTTGATTTGCTGGTACGTTGTGCCAGCAGTCGAACCTCGTCTGCGACCACAGCGAAGCCGCGTCCCTGCTCACCGGCACGGGCTGCTTCAATGGCGGCATTCAGGGCCAGCAGGTTAGTCTGCTCGGCGATCTCCTGAATGACTCGAATAATGCCGGAAATCTGCTCGGAGTGTTTGCCCAGTACTGTAATGCGTTCAGCGGTCTGCTGGACTGTGCTGGCAATCTGTCCCATGCCATGAAGCGTTCGCTGGATGACCGCACCGCCCTCTTCTGACTTTTGCCCGGAAACCGAGGACAGGCGCCGCGCCTCAGAGGCGTTCTCGGCGACATGACTGATACTTACTGTTAGCTGCTCTACCGTGGCCGCCATGGTGGTGGCTGCTTCAGCCTGATCCCGCGTTGACACAGAGAGTTGGGTTGAAGATGACGAGACCTGCTCGGCGGCCAGCAACAGCTTCTCGGCATTGGCGTGTATGTCAGTAATCATACTGCGCAGTCTGTTCTGCATGTGGCCTACTGCATGCGCCAGCTGGGCGATTTCGTCGTGACCGCTCTGATCAGCCTGAACGTCCAGGTGCCCATCGGCGATTTCGCGGGTGACAGCAACCAGCCGTGACAGGCGGTTGATGATGGATCGGCTCAGGCCACTGGCTACCAGAGCCGCGAGAATGATGGCGAATACACTGGACCCGAGCAGGATGTAGATGGCCTGTGACTGGCTCTGAGCCATCTCATTACGGCGTTCAGACAGAAGCGCCTGCTCGTCTAAGGTCATGCCTTCCAGCAACTCACGCATGCGGTCCATTTTGACCTTGTCGCGCGCTTCAGCGATACGGTCGGTCATGCGTTGCGGGTTGAAAAAGCCATGTTCGATGCGGCGGCGCATGTCGATAATGGGGTCAATATCGTTGGCAAACCAGTCTTCAAAGACTGTGCTGATTTCGTCGAGTCGCTGCTGCTGGGCCGTCACACCGGCGGTTGCCTGCTGCAGACGCTGCATGGCTTCACGAAAATCGCTGCTGCCCTGGTCCAGTCGCTCCAGAAAGGTCTCATTACCCGTCAGCGCAAAGCCGCGCATCCCCGACTCAATGGTGACAATACTGGCCAGCAGGGTCGATTTGTCGTCGAGAATTTCGTAGCTCTGAACATTGAGAGAGATATTGTCGTCGATTCTGGTCAGACTGCTCCAGCTGCCAACGGCCAGCGCGACGATGACAATCAAAATGAGGGCAAAACCAGCAAACAACTTGGTGGTCAAAGAGGCGCGCGATAGGGTGAGCCTGCTTCCAGCCATATCTTAAACTCCTGAGACATTCCGGACTAATTGTCCAGAGACAACAACCTCAGCCTAGCTTAATGGACTGGTGTGGCAGTTTGATGAATCAGCGCGCGCCAGGCTACTTGAAAGCCTGGCGCGGCTGCCTGTGTTACAAAGGGTGTAAACGAACTGGCAACTCAGTGTAACCCTTGACGAAGCTGGAGTAGATGCGGGTCGGCTCACCAGTCACTTCGACCGTATGGAAGCGCTTCAGGATCTCCTCCCAGAGAATGCGCAGTTGCATTTCTGCCAGGCGGTTGCCCATGCAGCGATGGATGCCAAAGCCAAATGAGAGATGCTGTCGCGCACGCGGACGATCAATGATAAAGGAGTCGGGATTTTCTATCGCGTCGCCATCCCGATTGCCCGAGGCGTACCACAACAACACCTTATCGCCCTGGCGTATCTTTTGGCCATTGAGCTCGGTGTCGCATTTGGCAGTGCGGCGCATATAGGCCAGCGGCGTCTGCCAGCGAATGATTTCTGACACCATCGAGGGAATCAATGCGGGATTCTCACGCAGCTTCTGATACTGGTCGGGGTTTTCATTCAGGGCCAGCACGCCACCGGTAATCGAGTTGCGGGTGGTGTCATTGCCGCCCACAATCAACAGTATCAGGTTGCCCAGAAACTCGCGCGGCGGCATGTTGCGGGTGGACTCACCATGGGCAAGCATTGAGATCAGGTCATTGCCTGGCGGCTTGGCGGCGCGCTCGCGCCATAGCTCACTAAAGCGTGCCAGGCACTCCTGCAGGATCTGCAGGCTTTCTTCATAACTGTCGACAACGCCAGCACCGGGAATGGCAGTGGCAACGTCCGACCAGTAGGGCAGCTTGTGGCGCTCCTCGAATGGAAAATCGAACAGCGTTGCCAGCATCTGTGTGGTCAATTCACGCGACACCAGATCAACCCAATTGAAGGTTTCCCCAACAGGCAGGCTGTCCAGAATGGCCCCGACACGCTGGCGGATAAGGCCTTCAAGATTCTTGAGATTGGCCGGTGCCACAACGCCCTGTACCGTCTTGCGCTGCTCGTCATGTTTGGGCGGGTCCATGGCAATGAACATCGGCAGGCTGTATTCGGGCAGCACGTCAACGATGCCAATGGTTGGCTCAGAGCTGTAAATATGCGGAGCAGCCTCGACGGTCATGATGTCCTGATATTTCATCACTGACCAGTAAGGGCCAACCGCCGAGTTCGGACAATAGTGGACGGGCGCATCACGACGCATGCGGGCCATGAAGGGTAAAAACTCGTTGGCCTGCCAGATCCCTGGATGCGCCAGATCGATCTCGTCCAGGGGAATGCTCCATGGGTCACGCCCTACCAGGCTGCGGTTTTGACGCTCTGTGTTCGGGCGGGTCGCGGTAGTCATAAGAAGGCTCCAGGCAATGACTCAGAACTGAAATTCGGGCAGGCGCACAACCAGGCCGTCAAGCTCCTGATTGACATCGATCTGACAGGACAGGCGAGAATTGGCCGCCCTGTCAGGGTTCAGGTCCAGCATGGGCTCTTCGAACTCACCGGGCGGGCCGACTTTGTCCAACCAGGCTTCATCGACAAACACATGACAGGTGCCGCAGGAACATGCGCCACCGCAATCAGCGTCGATGCCGGGTACCAGATTGTCGATGGCGGCACTCATGACGGTGTCGCCCGGAGCTGCGTCGACGTAGTGTTCCTTGCCGTTGTGTTCGATGTACGTGATCTTTGCCATGCTACTTCCTGAACTCCTGTCGTTTACTTGTCTGATGACTGTGATACAGTTCGGAGACTGATCCTAAGTGAAAACTGAACGCATTACAACTTTTCGATATTAGACAACAAAAACAGGTACATACGATGATTGATTTGATGCGTAACTCAATGCGAAAAGCATTGGCATTGGCGTTTCTGGGTGGGTTGATACTGACTGGAGTGGTGGCCTGCGGCAGTGACACCACTACCGACACCGCCACGGAAACAATGACCGGAAACTCAATGGATCATGGCGAACACGAGATGGCGCAGGCCAATTTCGAAGGCCTTAGCGAAGGCTGGAATGCCATTGCACCAGCTGGTAATACCGTCTGCTCCGATGGGTCCGCGTATCAGTTTTTTGTCAAACAGGGAGATCCGGCCCGCGTGATGTTCTACCTCGAGGGCGGTGGTGCCTGCTGGGAAGGTGGCAACTGCGACCCGGATATCCAGCCCAGTTATCAAGTGAACCTGGTGAACACCGATCCGTCGCGTGCACACGGGATTCTGGCACTCGATCAGGTAAGCAATCCGTTGGCTGACTATACAATGGTCTATGCTCCGTACTGTTCGGGTGACGTCCATCTTGGTGATACCGAAAAGCATTACGAGATGCCGGCTTTTGACCAGCATGCGGCGCACGCACTGCATATTCGTCACCGTGGCATGGTCAATGCCAACGCGGCTTTGGACTGGTTATACGAACATGTTCAGGGCCCCGCACAGGTGTTTGTCACGGGCTCCAGTGCCGGCTCCATTCCGTCACCTTTTTATGCCGTGAAAATAGCTGAACAGTACCCCCAGGCTGACATTGTGCAGCTGGGTGATGCCTCAGGCGGCTACCGTGGGTTTGCCAACTTCAGCCCATATGATGTCTGGGCAGTGGATCGGGTGGTCAGTGACCTGGACTATATCGCCAGCATTCCCGCTGATGAGTTCAGCTTCCATCACCTGTATCTTGGAGCACAGCAGGAGAATCCGAATATCCGCTTTGCCTCATATGACAATGCCGAAGACAACGTCCAGAAGCAATTCCTGGCGCTGGGCGGAACACCAACGGAATCTCTGCAGCCTCTGCTGATGCAGAATCTGCAGGAGATCAGTGCGGCTATTCCTGACTTTAGATTTTATGTGGCAGGTGGCCCCATGCACACCATCCTGTTGCGACCGGATGTCTACACCTACGAAGTGGATGGTACCCGCTTTGTCGACTGGCTGGCCGGACTGCTGCAGGGTGCGCCTATACCGAACGTGATGTGTGAAGAGTGCAGTGAGCCGCCAGCAGGCCAGGTGTCCGAATAGCAGATGTGTCTGATTGCGTCTGATGCGGCCGCCAGTTGCTGCCAGTTACCGGGCAGGCTGGCGGCCGCATCAGACTCAGTCCGTCAGCTCAGCAGATGCACGCTGCAATGTCATGCTGATATCGGCATCAAGTTTCAGCGTGGCCAGCTCGTCGGCGCGTGTGCGACCGCGGGTCAGGATAGCCAAAGGCTTGTTTGTCAAACTGGCATGCCTGGCGAATCGGAAACCGGAATACACCATCAGGGATGAGCCGATCACCAGCAGGGCCCGGCTCTCATCGATGGCCTTAAAGCACTCGTCAACTCTGGGGCGCGGCACATTATCACCAAAAAATACTACGTCGGGCTTCATGATACCTTCACATTGCTGACAGTCCGGTACATTGAAACCGGAGAAATCCATTTCCAGATCGGCGTCGCCATCCGGGGCAACATCTGCCTGCAGGTTTCCGAAGTGCGGGTTGAGTGAGGCGCATACCTGATGCCAGTCATGACGGTTATGCCGCTCGCCACATGACATGCATATCACCTCATCAGCCCGGCCATGCAGATCGATGGTCCGCGCGCTGCCCGCCTTCTGATGCAGGCGGTCTACATTCTGGGTGATTACCTGGTGCACCATGCTCTGCTGCTCCAGCGTCTGAATGAACAGGTGTGCGCCATTGGGTGCGGCGTTCTGCATGACCGGCCAGCCGACCAGGCTGCGTGCCCAGTAGCGGCGCCGAACGTCCAGGCTTTGCATGAACTCCTGGTGCTGAACCGGTTGTTTGCGTTTCCAGTTGCCGTGTTCGTCACGGTAATCCGGGATGCCAGAGGCGGTACTGATGCCGGCCCCTGTCAGGATGGTGACCGGTGAATTGTCTCTGAGAAATTGTGCCAGCAGCGCTCCCTCATGTGCCATTTCTGGCGCGGAGAGTCCTACCGGATCAATGGTGGAACGCTGCTGGCGCTTGTGTTGAGGTCGTCTATTCAATGTGGATACGGCTTCTGGCATTGGGTTCATTACGGTTTCCTGACAATCAATGAGCAACGGGACCGGACCAATAGCAGATTTGTCACGTGCGACTGCCAAATGATCAACGGACGCGATTGTATGCCAACGATAGTGACGTCAGGATTACAGACGCTGGCATGGTTCGCATTACTGGGATAATCTGCAGAATTCGACGATCACCCCGCATGCTGGAGACCTGCCAATGAGAACTATAAACGTCCCGCGCCTCGCCCTTGGCCTGTCATTGTGTATCAGTTGCCTGAGTCTTGCCACCACCGCTCTTGCACAGCAGCCTCGCTTTGTTGACCCCGCTGATGACGATGCCAATCTGCCGACTGGCGGCAGTATCCTGTTCTGGCAGGGTGATGAGCAGATTGCTGGCTTTAGAAATACTCATCGGCTTAGCCCGGTTCGCCATATCTACAAAGGCGACGAGGTACTGGAGCTGCCTCGTGATCCGCGCGATTTCTCCATGCTTCGCTATCAGATGGAGGGTAGCGAGTACTCACTTGAGGATTACATGGTGATGAACCATGTGGGTGGTGTGTTGATATTAAAGGATGGCGAAATAGCATTGGAGCGCTACGGACTTGGCAATGATGAGGAGACTCGCTGGGTGTCGTTCTCGATGACCAAGTCGGTGGTGTCATTGCTGACCGGGGCCGCCATACAGGATGGTTATATCAACAGTGTTGATGATCCGGTCACCGATTATCTGCCTCAGTTGCAGGGCACATCGTATGAGGGTGTGACAGTCAAGCATGTGCTGCAGATGGCGTCGGGTACCGACTGGAACGAAGACTATGCCGACCCGCAGTCGGATGTAGCGACCTCGCCTGGGGACATGCTGGAACTGATGAAGTTCATGGGCAGCAAACCGCGTATTGCGCCGCCAGGTGAGCGCTTCAACTACAACACGGGTGAGACCAATCTGGCGGGTGCCATCGTACGCGCCGCCATTGGCAATAACCTTTCCGCTTATCTCACCAACAAAATCTGGCAACCCTGGGGTATGGAGGCAGACGCGACCTGGATCAGTCATGGCCCTTATGGTGGCGAGCTAGGCGGTTGCTGTATTGCCCCGGTCCTGCGCGACTGGGGTCGGTTGGCACTGTTAGTCCTGAATGATGGCCAGCTTCATGATGGGACCCGAGTGGTACCTGCGAACTGGATAGAGGATTCCACAAGTCCTTCGCCCGGCAGCGACAACTACGGCTATCTTTGGTGGCTGAATGGCGACGATACGTTCCGTGCCAGCGGCATTTTCGGTCAGGCGATCTATCTTAACCCTGAACAGGATCTCGCCATCGTGATACAGGGAGCCTGGCCCCAGGCCACCGGCGCCATGTTTGCCCGTCATCGTGACGCCTTCTTCCGGGCAGTTGATGACATGCTGGCAGACTGAGCCAAATGCCGACGCCAGACTCTCAGGAGCGCTCGCCGTTACATAGCCCTGGCTTTGGGCAGAGCCTGGTATGCTTTGGCGGCATACTGATAATCATCGCTGTTGGTCTGTTTGCCTTTTCGATCAGCCTGCATAGTCTGATGTTCCTGTGTCTGATGTGGACAGCCGTTCATGTGCGCCTACTGGGTTATGACTATCAGGCCATTCGCGAGATGATGAATGCAGGCATTGTGCGTGCATTGCCCGCCCTTTATATCTTCATGCTGATTGGTTTTCTGATTGCTGCGCTGATGCACAGTGGCACGGTTGCTGCGTTGATCTTTCATGGTCTCAATCTATTGCAGCCCTCCTGGTTTCTGGCGGCTGGCCTGGTGTTGTGCAGTCTGATGTCAGTTGCAACCGGGACCTCGTGGGGGACGGCAGGCACGCTGGGCGTGGTGTTGATCGGTATTGGCTCGGCTTTGTCCATTCCCCTGCCTCTGGTAGCCGGCATGGTGGTTTGTGGAGCGACCTTTGGCGACAAGATGTCGCCAGTTTCCGATACCACCAATCTGGCGGCGATGAGTGCCGAGACAACGCTGTTTCGCCATATAGGTGCCATGTTGTACACCACGGTACCGGCCTTTGTAATCAGTTTTCTGGTGTTTCTGTGGCTGGGAATGCGTTATGCCGGTGAGGACCTGCCACAGGCCAGCATTGTCGAAATTCAGCAGGGACTGTCGTCCCAGTATTCGCTTGGCCTGATACCAACGCTGCTGCCCCTGATAGTCATGCTGGGTCTCAGCCTACGACGCTACGCCGCCGAAGTATGCATGTGTGCAAGTATCGTCACCGCCGTCGCAGTGGCGATGATTTATCAAGGTGGCGATCCTGCGACTGTCCTCAACAGTCTGTGGAGCAATTCACCGGGGCAGACCGGTATTATCATGCTTGATGAGTTGCTGGGCCGCGGCGGGCTGTTGAGCATGAGCTGGACACTGCTGCTATCCATTATGGCGCTGGCGCTGGGGGGGCTGCTGTTTCAATCAGGAATCCTGCAGGAGCTGCTTAAAGGTTTCATCGCCCGTCTGCGCAGCAGGCTTGCACTGATCGCCGGAACTCTGGTGTCCGGGGTCGCCTCGAATATGGCCATGGGTGAAGCCTATATCAGCATCATTCTGAACTGCCAGTTGTTCCGCAAGGCATACGAAGCCCTGGGGCTGGATCGTGTGATGGTGTCGCGCACAGTCGAAGAGGGGGCGACAATGAGCACTGGTCTCATCCCCTGGACGACGGCGGGCGCTTTTTATGCGGCGACGCTGGGAGTGCCGGTGCTGGACTACCTGCCTTATGCGTTTCTTAATTATCTCAACCCGATCGTTTCGTTAATTATGGCAGGCCTGGGCATCGGTTTGCTGAAAGCGAAAATTAGCTGAATTAAAGGTTGACAGCTTTTGGCATCGGGTTTTACTCTGAGTCCATGTTCAACTGAGAAAGAAGAGGAGGTGATCCAATGTCTAGTGATATGGCTACGGTTTCAATGGATGTTGGTGGTATTAAATTGGCAGGAAGTAACGTCCTGCTGGATTGATAACACTCCACTCTTGACTCAGTGGACAACGGATCATCAGCCATCCGATAATATGTGGTAAGCGGATGACACGTAGTTTGCGAATCAAGAGTTGGTTCCATTGGAACCAGGCGTCACGGAAAGGGAGCTTCGGCTCCCTTTTTTGATCGGGTTGAGGCTGTTTTTTGTTGTGCCAGTGACCCTCCCAATGTTGATGCCTTGCAGTTTATGCTCCACCCGCCTGTGTCTTTTGCTCCCAATTTTCTGCCTGGAGCGTCCATCATGATGCAACTAATCAAACATCTGTTTTCACGATTTACTTTCACTTCCTTTGCCCGATTGCCGTCGTCACGCGCGAGTCTGTCACTGACAGGTATACGCAAGCCTCTGGCGCAGTTTTTTCTACTGGCTGGCCTGGCAATGGTGTTGGTCGCCTGCGGACCCTCAGAACCAGAATCGAATGCACCGGCTGTCGAAATCAGCGAACAGGTGGCCGACGCCGCCAGTGATATGCGCACGGGTGCAACAGGTAGTCCCGCAAGCCAGGAGTTTGAGACTTTTCTGGAGGATGTCTTCCAGCAGGAGCTGGAAGCCTCACCGCTGTTCAAAACGCAGATCGGCATGATCGACGATGACCTTGAAGCCTACGGACAGTGGGACGATTTTTCAGATCAGGGTGCCATTGATGCGCACCAGCGCACACAGCGCTACCTGGCTGAGATGCGTGAGAATTTCTCGCTTGAAGCGCTGACGCCACAGGAGCAGTTGACCTACCGGTTTATGGAGTTTGAATGGCAGATGGACGATCGGCAGTTTCAGGTGCGAGACAGTCAGTATGCGTTTTCTCCAATGCAGGATGTGCTGTCGAGTCTGGTCACGTTTCTGATCAATAACCACCGTGTCAGCAGTGAAGCGCATGCCGATGCCTACGTGTCGCGGCTGCAGGGCCTGGATACTGTGATCAACAGCGTGATTGAAGAAGCGGAGCGGCGTGCCGCAGAGGGCGTCCTGCTGCCATCCTTTGCTTATCCAAGGCTGCTGAGTTCTGCGCAGGCAATGGTAACTGGTGCAGAGTTTGGCAACGCTGAGGAGCCTAGTGCACTGCTGGCAGACTTCAATGCAAAAGTAGATGCGCTGGATGTAACTGAAGAGCGTGCGGAAGAGCTCAAGACAGCCGCCAGTAGCGCCATGACTGAGGTATTTGCACCCGCTGTGGAGCGTTATATGGCATCGCTGCGTGACATGGAGTCGCAGTCCGATGGTCGCGATGGCGTATGGAAGCTGCCCAATGGCGAAGCATTTTATGCCAGCCAGCTGAACCTGTTTACGACGCGTGATGACTTGAGTGCCCAGCAGATTCACGATATTGGTCTGGCTGAAGTCGCACGTATCCAGGACCAAATGCGCACGATCATGACAGAGGTCGGATTTGACGGCACGCTGGCGGAATTCTTTGAATACCTGCGTACTGATCCGCAGTTCTATCTGCCCAATACGCCGGAGGGGCGACAGCAGTATCTGGATGATTCAACCGCAATGATCGAACAGGTCATGGAAGTGGCGCCGCAGTACTTTGACACGCTGCCAGAAGCAGCGCTTGAAGTGCGCGCAGTTGAGCCTTTCCGTGAAGCAACAGCGACGGGTGCATTTTATAATCAGCCGGCGCTGGATGGCTCGCGACCAGGTTACTATTACGTCAACCTGTCCAATATGAATGACAACCCGACCTACCTTATGGAATCGCTGGCCTACCATGAAGGCGCCCCAGGTCACCACTTCCAGCTGGCATTGGCGCAGGAGCTGGAGGAGCTGCCCATGCTGCAGCGTCTGACGTTTTACTCTGCCTATGTTGAAGGTTGGGGGCTGTATGCCGAGCAGCTTGGCAAGGACATGGGATTCTTCACCGATCCCTACAAGGATTTCGGGCGCCTGAGCTACGAGATTTTCCGTGCTGCGCGACTGGTCGTAGATACCGGCATTCATCATCTGCGCTGGACCCGCCAGGAAGCGATTGATTACATGATGGCCAATACTCCGATGACCGAAGGTGATATCACGCCCGAAGTGGAGCGTTACATCGTATGGCCAGGCCAGGCGGTGTCCTACAAGATCGGTATGATGACCATTCTGGAGCTTCGCGAATTGGCCCGGCAGGAGCTGGGAGACGATTTTAGCTGGGGTGGCTTCCATGACGCCGTGCTGACAGCGGGCTCACTGCCATTGCCCTTGCTGGCTGAACGTGTCGAAGCCTGGATCGAATCAGAACAACAGCCGTAATAGTCGGCAGCAATTAATCAGGGAGTTGGACCATGAGCAGTCAGGAGCGCATCGTATTTCTGAACGGCGAATATCTGCCGCAGTCGCAGGCCAGAGTTTCTGTGTTTGACCGTGGTTTTCTGTTCGGTGACGGAGTCTACGAGGTGATCCCGGTCATTCGTGGCAAACTGGTCGACGAAGACTATTCGGTAGAGCGGCTGAACCGCAGCCTCAATGAAATTGACATGGCCTGGCCCTGCGAGCCAGAGGCCTATCTTGAGATGCTGCGGACACTGATCGCGCATAATGAGCTGGTTGAAGGCAGTGTTTATGTTCAGGTCACCCGCGGCGTGGCCGAGCGTGATTTCGCCTACCCGGCCGACACGCCAACCTCCCTGATGGCTTACACGGCCAGGCGCGCGCTACTGGATAATCCGCTGGCGGCCAAAGGCGTCAAGGTCGTGACAGTGCCAGACTTGCGCTGGAAGCGTCGTGACATCAAATCGCTGAACCTGCTGGCGCAGTGTATGGCCAAGCAACAGGCAGCGAGTGCGGGCGCCTTTGAAGCCTGGATGGTTGAAGACGGGCGCATTACCGAAGGCGCTTCGTCGTCGGCGTTTATCGTCAAGGATGGCTGTATCATCACGCGCGCATTGTCCAACACCATTCTGCCGGGTATCCGTCGCCGGGTTATTCTCGAGCTGATCAATCAGCACGGCATGGCGCTGGAACAGCGTCCCTTCTCTGTCGAGGAAGCTCTTCATGCGGATGAGGCTTTCCTGAGCAGCGCCACGACCCTTGTGTTGCCAGTGACTCACGTGGATGGCACTGCTATCGGCGATGGCAGACCGGGCGAAATTGCTGCACGTTTGCGCGAGCTGTATGTTGCCAGTCTGCTGGCGGAAGCCGACGGAAAATAGTATAACCTTGTCAGGTTAGGGGGCTAACCTTCAACTGACGAGGTTGTTATGCAAAAGAGTCTTTTCGCCCGCGCATTTGTCATTGCTCTGGTTGTCCTATTGCCGGTCACATTGTTCGCCGAAGGAGGTCGTACCCCGCTTCGCGTCGAGAATGGCATCGTGACCAGCGCGTCTCGCCTGGCGTCAGAAGTAGGCGTTGATATTCTTCAGCAGGGCGGCAATGCCGTTGATGCTGCCGTTGCGACGGCATTCGCACTGGCCGTTACCTGGCCGACAGCGGGCAATATTGGTGGTGGTGGCTTTATGGTCTACCACGGAGCTGATGGGCACGCAACGACCTTCGATTTCCGCGAGAAAGCACCGCTGGCCTCTACTGAGCGAATGTACGTGGGCGCCGACGGGCAAAGTACCAACATGCAGCACCGCGGCTTCCTGTCGGTTGGTGTGCCGGGCACCGTTGCTGGACTTGTGCTGGCACATGAGAAGCAGGGTAATCTGCCATGGGCGGCGCTGGTAGAGCCGGCGATACGGCTGGCGCGAGATGGCATTCCCGTCACATACGCTTTGTACGATGGTTTTAACCGCAATCAGGCCAACTGGGATCTTTACCCTTCCTCAGCGGCTGTGTTCCGCAAGCCTGATGGTTCCCACTATCAGCTGGGTGACACCTGGGTGCAGCCAGATCTGGCGCGCACGCTGGAGCGCATCCGTGATGAGGGACACGATGGCTTCTATCGCGGTGAGAACGCCCGCATGCTGGCCAGCTTCATGCAGGCCAATGGTGGTCTGATTACTGAGGAAGATCTGGCGCGTTATGAGGCTATTGAGCGCGAACCGGTGCGCGGCAGCTATCGTGGTTATGATGTGATTAGTATGCCGCCACCCAGCTCCGGTGGTGTTGGTATCATCCAGATGCTGAATATTCTTGAGGGCTTCGACCTTGCCGAGATGGGGCATAACTCGGCGCAGTATCTGCATGTGCTGACCGAAGCCATGCGTCGCTCCTACGCCAGTCGTGCCGAATTTCTCGGTGATCCGGACTTCAATCCTGATATGCCGGTAGACCGTCTCATCAGTAAAGACTACGCTGACAGCCTGCGTGCCAGCATTGATATGGATCGTGCCTCAATCAGCGATGAGAGTCGCTTCTCCCAGGTTTATGTGAGCGAAGACACGACCCACTTTTCTGTTGTGGACGCCGAAGGCAATATGGTCTCGCTGACCTACACGCTGGAGCAGAGCTACGGCTCACGAATTGTGGCTGAGGGTGGTGGTTATCTGCTCAACAATGAAATGGGCGACTTCAATCCAGTGCCAGGTGTCACCACCAGAGACGGGCAGATCGGTACGCCGCCCAATCTGCTGGCGCCTGAAAAGCGCATGCTGTCCAGCATGTCTCCTACCATCGTCGCACAGGGCGGGCGTCCCGTGCTGGCCATCGGCAGCCCGGGTGGCCGCACGATCATCAATACGACGCTGCAGGTGATCCTGAACATGATCGATCACGACATGAACGTGGCGCAGGCTGTTGAAGCTGGCCGCATTCATCACCAGTGGCTTCCCGATGTCACCAGCATGGAAGAGCTGATGTTCTCACCGGATACCATCCGCCTCTACGAAGCCAAAGGCCACACTGTCCGCGTGCGAGGCAGCCAGGGTTCTGCAATGGGTGTCTATCACGACTGGGAGACAGGCATTGTGCACGGTTCAGCAGATTCGCGTCAGGGTGACAGCGCTGCAGTGGGCTATTAAGCGCCGTTAAAGCCTTTAGCCACCAGATACACCTCCCGTGAACGAGCGCGGGAGGCATCTGGCTTGCGGATTACAACTTTGTTGAAACTGCTGCGTACATCCTTGACGTAGTCGTCGTAACCTTCGCCGTGAAATACCTTGGCGACAAAATCACCCCCAGGTTTCAGCACTTCACGGGCCATATCCAGTGCCAGTTCCACCAGGTACATCGAAGCTGCCTGATCAGCCGCATTCACACCACTGATGTTTGGTGCCATATCCGACATCACCAGATCGGCCTGCTGCCCGCCCAGGCTGGCCATGATCTGATCGAACACTTCCTGTTCAGTGAAGTCACCCTGAATAAAATCAACATCAGCGATGGAGTCCATGGGCAGGATATCGGAGGCTATCACGCGGCCTTTGGGTTCGACCATTGGTGCGACCACCTGTGACCAGCCGCCTGGCGCTGAGCCAAGGTCCAGCACCAGCATGCCAGGCTTGATAAGCCTGTCTTTGTCGATCAGCTCTATCAGCTTGTAGCTGGCTCGCGAGCGATAACCGTCGCGCTGGGCCTGTTTGACGTATGGGTCGTTGACATGCTCATTGAGCCAACGGCCACTGCTTTTGGATCGGGCCATAATTTACGTTCGAAGAGTGACTTTTGACGGGTCAGAGCATAGCATATCCGTCTATAAACCTCTGCCGGTGTCGCCGGCCAGGACTGATCATGATTCGCTTGACTGAACTTGCTTTGCCGCTCGACCATGCCCCCGAGGCCCTGCCAGCCGCCATCGCGCAACGACTTGGCATCCCTCAGGAGGATCTCCTCAATATCGTTGTGTTCAAGCGCAGTTACGACGCGCGCAAAAAGAACAGTGAAATTACCTTTGTCTATATTGTCGACGTTGAGGTGCGAGATGAGGCCGCTGTATTGGCTGCTGCAGTCAATCACACGCATATCAGGCCAGCACCGGACACGAACTACTATCAGGTTGCCAGCGCGCCTGCGAATTTGACCGATCGCCCCGTCATCGTTGGTTTTGGCCCCTGCGGCCTGTTTGCGGCACTGATTCTGGCGCAGATGGGCTTTCGGCCCATCGTGCTGGAGCGTGGCCGCAATGTTCGTCAGCGCACACAGGACACCTGGGCGCTTTGGCGCAAGCGACAACTGACGCCTGAGTCCAACGTCCAGTTTGGTGAGGGCGGTGCCGGTCTGTTCTCTGATGGCAAGCTGTACAGTCAGATCAAAGACCCAAAATTCTATGGTCGCAAAGTCATGCAGGAGTTTGTGCAGGCCGGCGCACCTGAGGAGATACTGTACGTCAGCAAGCCGCATATCGGCACATTCCGTTTGACCGGAGTCGTGGCAGCCATGCGTAAACAGATTGAGTCATTGGGCGGCGAGATACGCTTTGAAAGCCGGGTAGTGGACTTTCTGACAGGCGACGACGGTATGGAAGGCGTGGTCCTGGAGTCGGGCGAACAGATCTTGTCCAGGCATGTTGTGCTGGCGCTTGGTCACAGCTCGAGGGACACTTTCCGTCAGTTGCACGCGCGTGGTGTATTCATGGAAGCCAAGCCGTTTGCGATAGGCTTCCGCATTGAGCACCCGCAGTCCCAGATCGACAAGGCCAGGCTGGGCAAATACGCGGGGCACCCGGCACTGGGTGCGGCGGATTACAAGCTGGTTCATCACGCAAAAAATGGACGGTCTGTTTACAGTTTCTGCATGTGTCCGGGTGGCACTGTGGTGGCCGCGACCTCAGAGACCGGTCGTGTTGTGACTAACGGCATGAGCCAGTACTCACGCAATGAGCGCAATGCCAATGCCGGTATTGTTGTTGGCATCAGTCCGGAGCAGGATTTCCCGGGTGGCCCGCTGGCAGGGCTTGCCTTACAGGAGGCTCTGGAAACTCAGGCCTATCACCTGGGTGGCGAAGACTACAGTGCGCCGGCGCAACTGGTAGGAGATTTTATTCGCAGGAAATCATCCGAAAAATTGGGTGACGTGATCCCTTCTTACAAGCCTGGCATTAGATTAGGCTCGCTGGACAGTGCCCTTCCTGAGTATGCGATTGATGCAATTCGCGAGGCCTTGCCAGTGTTTGGGCGACAGATTCGTGGTTTCGATCGGGACGACGCTGTGCTGACGGGTATTGAATCAAGAACGTCATCTCCGGTCCGGCTGACACGCGACAAGCAGAGTCTGCAGAGTCTGAACACGCGAGGCCTGTATCCGGCGGGAGAGGGTGCCGGTTATGCTGGTGGTATTCTGTCGGCTGGTGTGGATGGTATCAAGGTTGCTGAAGCAGTCGCGTTGGCGATGACACAGGGACACAAAGGCTGAGTGCTAATGGGTGAATTGACGACAGACCTGATCAGGAAGCTGCACCAGAAAAAGTACCGTCAGCAGGCGGGATATTTTCTTGCGGAGGGTGAGCATCTGGTTCAGGAGCTGGAGAAAGCTTCTGCGTTCAATGTTGCCCTGCAGGCGAGTGAATTGCTGGTAACAGAGCGTTTTGAAGGCTGGCCAGGACGTCTTCGAAAACGTGTGGTCAGCGATGCACTCATGAGCAAATTGTCAGATACGCGCTCACCGCAGGGAATCATAGCCTGTGTGCCAATAGCCGCGATTCAGTCTTGCAGTGGGGCAGCGGAAAAAGCGGAACGCTCAGTCTACTTTCATGAAATACAGGATCCCGGCAATTTGGGCACCATACTGCGCACACTGGCGTGGTTCGGTGGTTTTCGTTGTCTGCTAAGTCCGGGCAGTGTTGATCCATTCAATAGCAAGGTGGTTCGTGCCAGCATGGGGGCAATCTTCCATGTGCCTGTTGAATGTGACATTACGCCCGGGCAGCTGCAGCTGCGCCACGCGGATATCGCCTGTCTCGGCATGCAGGGCGAGTCGCTGAAGTCGGCAGCGTTCCGACACAGCCGTTGCCTGGTATTTGGAAATGAGGCACGAGGGCTGCCATCGGATTTGATTTCAATGACAGGTGCGACCGTTTATTCGATTCCGGGCAGTGGTGCCATTGACTCACTAAATCTTGCCAGTGCGGTCAATATGAGCATCTACGAACTTATGCGCTGATCTGTTTGTGGTCAGCTCCCAGGCGCTGTACATCATTGTGTCCTGCTACACTGACTGCATTTCGACCGGTCCGTTTGCTGTGGTACAGAGCGCTGTCAGCACGCGCCACCAGAGCGTCGACGGAGCCATCTTCAGGCTCACGGCAAGCGACCCCGGCGCTGATTGTGAGAGAGAATTCCTGGCCGTCGGTAGAACTGTATTTGTGATCACTGATTGTCTGCTGAATGCGCTGAGCTGCTTCCACGGCATCCTCCAGTGCGGTATCCGGCAATAGAACAGCAAGTTCTTCACCGCCGTGGCGCGATGCTAAGTCTTCTGGGCGAATGGATTGTCTTATCAGCGTAGCTGCCTGAGCCAGCACTTGATCGCCGGTTTGGTGCCCGTAGGAATCATTAAGTTTTTTAAAGTGGTCAAAGTCCAGCAGTATCAGAGAAACCGGCTGGCTTCTTCGCTCGCTCCGTGACCACTCTTCCTGCATCCGCTGGTATAAATGACGCCGGTTGGACAGCTGCGTCAGATCATCCGTGTGGGCCTGTGCCTGCAATCGGCTGTTTAGCGATTCCAGGGTATGTTGTGTTTGTTCAACCGTGTGTTGCAAGTGTTTATCCCGAGTGATGTCTCGCAACAGCACGATCTGACCTTTGGCCGGTCCGTCCAGACTCTGGACTGGGCTCATACGTATATCAAGCCATCGACCGTCTGTCAGTCGGGTCTCGCTGTGATCCGTTCCCGTTGCTAATGCACCCTTCGGCAGGGCATCTGACAGAGGTTTGCCAAACACGATAGCCTCAGCGCCGAGCAAGGATTTTGCTGCGGCATTAGCATCGGCGATAAGCCCCTGATCATCAATGGTAATGACACCATCTTCGAGTTTGTCGAGGATGTGCCGCCTGGCGATTGGCAGGACAGAGAACACTTTGTGCTTTAGCGCTGACATCAGAATCAGGCTGGCAAGGGCGAACCCCAGAGGCGTCGGATCTATGGGTAGCAGCTGCACTCCGAAAATGAAGGGCAGGTTAAGTGTGAGGACCATCAGAGGCGCTGAGATCACGTAAAAAAACTGCCGCCGGTGACCCGGCAGAAAACCAATTCGGTTGGCCAGAATCACCGTACCTATGGTGACCGCGCTGTAACTGTAGGCGACGTAAACTTTGAACCAGGGGCCGTAGGTGATATCCAGGCCTACCGAGTCGGTTCGCGGCTGAAAATCAGCCCAGAGCTGACCGTGATAGCTGTTGGTGAACGCCAACAAAATGGTGACAGCGGGTGGTATCCAGATCAGAGGGGCCCAGCGCCTGACGATCCGGTCATAGCCGGCGTAACACAGCGACGCGGAAAACCAGAGCACTGGCACTGATGCAATGGCGACATATTGCAGCTGTGCGATGAAATAGCGGTAATCCAGGTTCTGCCACAATAGACTTGCCCATTGACCTGCGCACCACCAGGCTACCATGCCACCCATGGCGGCCATGTACTGTCCGGCGGGAGGCCGCATGAACATGCTGGTTTGACGGGTCACGTACAGACAGATCACCGTGCCCAATAATGAAGGCAATATCCACCAGGTCATAGGTGCTCAGGTTTACAGGTTTATTGATGGGTGCAGTCTTACAGACCCGCAGGCCTACGTCAATTTGTTGAGAATTGTAAATTGGCAAGGCGAGCGTACAGCGCGTTAGTTGCCATCAGTTCATCGTGACTGCCAAGTGCCACTAGTTGTCCTTTATCCATGACCGCAATGCGGTCGACATTCCTGACCGTCGCCAGACGGTGAGCGATGATGATGGTGGTGCGCCCGGGCATCAACTTCTCAATAGCCATTTGGACGTTTGACTCGCTTTCGGCATCCAATGCACTAGTAGCCTCGTCCAGCAAGAGGATGCGGGGGTTTTTCAGGATGGCGCGGGCGATGGCCAGGCGCTGCTTTTGACCGCCGGACAGCCGAATACCCGCCTCTCCCAGATAGCTGTGCCAGGTGTCTGGCAGCCGTTCGATAAACTCGCTGGCATAGGCCGCCTCGGCTGCCGCGTGAACCTCGGCATCACTGGCATCAGGACGTCCATAACGGATGTTTTCCATCACAGTGCCGGTAAACATCGCCGGTTGCTGGCTTACCAGAGCGATATGCTGGCGAAGATCAAGTGGGTCAACATGACGGATATTGATGCCGTCGAGCAGAATTTCACCACTGTCAGGGTCGTAAAAGCGCAAAACCAGGTCGAGGAGTGTCGATTTGCCGGCGCCGGAGGGTCCGACCAGTGCAAGGCTGGAGCCCGCCGGGACGCTCAGATCCAACCCGTCGATAGCTGGCTGTCCAGGCCGTGTCGTGTAAGTAAATTTCAGTCTGTTGATGGCCAGCTGGCCGGCGATCTCTGCGGGCAGCGGTACCACCGGGTCTGGCGTGGTAATCAGCGACTCGGCGTTCAGCAGCTCCATCAGTCGCTCGGTTGCGCCCGCAGCTCTCTGCAGGTCGCCAATTACCTGGCTGATCGCGCCCACGGCAGAGGCCACCATGACTGCGTAAACAACAAAGGCGGTCAGTTCACCTGCTGTCATGCGTCCGCTGATCACGTCCTGGCCACCAACCCAGATCATCGCCGCCAGCGCCGCAAACACCAGGGTCATGACCAGAGCAATCATGATGGAGCGGGCTTTAACCTGTGCCAGTGCGACATCAAATGCCCGTTCGACGTATTCAGCAAAGTGACGTCTGTCAGTGGCCTGGTGGTTGTAGGCCTGAACGGTTTTTATCTGCTGAATGCTTTCACCAACGTATGCCCCAACGCTGGCGATCTCGTCCTGCGTGTGACGTGATAGCTTTCTGACGCGTCGACCGAACAGGACAATAGGACCGATTACCAGAGGTATGCACAACAACACTACTGAAGTCAGACGTGGGTTCGTAATGAACAGAAAGATGACACCACCGATCAGCAGCAAAAGATTGCGCAAGGCGATGGAGGCAGAGGAACCTATGACGGTCTGCAGCAAAGTGGTATCTGTCGTAATCCGCGACTGTATTTCGCCACTGCGGTTATCCTCAAAATAACCCGGATGCAAAGACAGCAGGTGACCGAACACTGCCTGGCGAATATCTGCCGTCACCCGCTCACCCAGCCAGGACACCCAGTAAAAGCGAGCAAAGGTGCCGAATGCCTGCAGCAGGGCGACCACAACAAACCCGGTTATTGCCGTGCCCAGTGATTGACTGGAGCCTGCGACAAAACCTGCATCAACGATGATGCGAACATACTGCACCAGGCCCAGTGTAATGGCTGCCGTGAAGATGAGTGCCAGCAGAGCGAGCAGAATCTGGCGTGAGTATGGGCGTACAAACCGAAGAGCTTGTAGTAGGGGAGATTGATTACGATCAGGCGGGTTTGTCATGGCAGAAGTCTGTCATGCAATGTTCGGCGCGGCAAGCTCCCCTTTGGTCGCAACTCGGCTGAACCAAGTTGAGTCGCTGGCAGCGCTGCACTATGCTGATTGCGTCACTCATTAAGGAGACCCGATCATGTTAAAACACACTTTGCTTCAATGGCGCGCACCAGCGATATTGGCATCCGCTCTTTTTGCCCTGACACTCAGTCATGTGTCTGCCGCGCAGGACCATCAGATGTCAGCGATGGCCGAGATGGAAGACACGATCACTGTGGGCAGCAGTGCATTCGATCACCATGGCACCATACCGCTGGCCTATACCGCCTATGGCGACAATCTGGTGCCACAGATTACCTGGGCTGATCTCCCGGAAGGTACTGAGCAGCTGGCCCTGGTAATGGACGATCCGATTGCACCGACGCCCCAGCCATTTGTCCACTGGGTTGCCTATAACATTCCCGCTGCGGCTGGTGAAATTCCTGAAGGGCTGCCGCGTGACGCGCAGGTTACTACGGTTCCCGCCCTGGCCGGTATGATCAACGGTATCAACGGCATACGCCAGACTGGATACTTTGGCCCGCGTCCGCCGGTGGACGGCAAGCTGCACGCCTATCACTTCCGTATCTATGCGCTGGATACCGCTCTGAATCTGCCCGAGGGCCTCAACAAGGCTGACTTGCTTGCGGCGATAGAAGGTCATATTCTGGGCACCGGTATGCTGATGGGACACTATCAGCGCGAAGAATAATGCTGAACGTAGAATGATGCTTGAAGTGGTGGCTGTCAGTGCGGTCATCACTGGCCTTCCTGCTCGCTGCAACAGCCCATAACAATAACAGTAAATGAGGTAAGCATGAACGAGCACGATACCAAAGCCAGTATGCGCAAAGTCGCTCTGACCTCGCTGGCGGGTACATCCATCGAATGGTATGACTTCTTTTTGTACGCGTCCGCAGCGGCCATTGTTTTTCCAGTACTGTTTTTCCCCTCTGATATGCCACCCACGGTGGCACTGATTGCCTCCTTCAGCACCTTTGCCATAGGCTTTATTGCCAGGCCACTCGGCGGAATCATTTTTGGTCACTTTGGCGACCGCATCGGTCGTAAGCGGGTTCTGGTGATTGCGCTGATGATGATGGGCGTGGCGACGACACTGATTGGCCTGCTGCCGAGCTACGAAACGGCTGGCGCGCTGGCGCCATTGACGTTGATCATCCTGCGCTTTGTACAGGGCCTGGCCATCGGCGGTCAGTGGGGAGGTGCCATGTTGCTCGTTACCGAGTCAGCACCGGCAAATAAACGTGGCTGGTATGGAGCCTATGCCCAGGCTGGTGCGCCGATCGGGGTCATTCTGGCGAATCTGGCTTTCCTGAGTATCAGCTATTCTGTGTCTGAAGAGGCCTTCATGAGCTGGGGCTGGCGGGTGCCGTTCCTGGCCAGCATTGTCTTGATAGGCATCTCCATGTATGTCCAGCTGCATCTTGAGGATACACCGGCGTTCAAAGAGCTGGCTCGACTGAAGCAGCAACGGGCAAGCCAGAAGTCCAGCCTGACCAGCGGTGAGCCGCTGCAGTCACCCGAGGAAGCACTGGCGGAGGTGATTGCCGACAGTCCGCCCGGGCCCGTTCGTTCGCCCGTGCTAGAGGCCCTGCGACTTTACCCTGGGCGCATCTGTCTGGCGGCGGGTGCCTTCCTGTCTATCCAGGTCACTTTTTATATTCTTATTGCGTTTGTTGTGGCCTATGGCAGCAGTCCTGATGGCGTGGGGCTGTCGCGCAACACCCTGCTGGCGGCGGTACTGATTGGCTCAGCCATTCAGGTGCCATTCCAGTTCTGGGCGGCCGGTTATTCTGATCGTCATGGCCGGCGTCGAATATTCATGCTCGGTGCACTGTTGACCGGGTTGTGGGGCTTTGCGCTGTTCCCTCTCATAGATACCGGTAACTTTGCCATGATTCTGCTGGCTATCACTGGCGGCCTTGTCTTCATGGGGATGCAGTATGGACCGCAGGCAGCGTTTTTTACCGAACTGTTCTCAACGCATGTGCGTTACTCGGGAGCGTCGCTGGGTTACCAGATTGGTGCCATCGTCGGCGGCGCGTTGGCACCCACGATTGCAGTCCTGCTATGGACAGAGTATGGCGTGTTTTTTGTCTCTGTCTACATTGCTTTGGCTGGTGCGTTGACGCTGGGATCGGTGTGGCTGCTGACGGAAACCCACGGCACCGATATTCACAGCTAAGCCACTATATGACGTAGATGGACAGCAGCAGGAACACGGCAACCACGGAAGTGACAATCAGGCGCGTGCGGAAATAGGTCTTACTGATGACCGCACGCAGCCTGAGTCGTGTATCGATATACAACAGCCCGATAAACACCAGCAGTGCGAGCATCAGGAAAATGTCGACGGGCAGGATCAGCCAGGCGACCCACAGCATCACGGTAAGGATGTTGCTGATAATGAACAGGTTGGTGAATTGTCCACTGGGCTGCTGGAGATACTGCCCCCAGTGGACGCCACACATAAACACTGCGATTACCAATGTATAACTGCTCAACAGTCCCGGCACGCTCCCCAGAAATGGCAGGCTGAGGATGTCCAGCGCAAGAAAAATGGCGCAAAGCACAAACGGCAGGGTGCCCAGCAGCGCCAGTTTCGATGTCATTGGCAATGGCATTTTCATAGCAGACCCTCACTGTGAGTTTCTCACAGTGTGCCCTTAAACCGACCGGGTTGCCAGTGCCGGTGTTATGCCAGCGGCGCTCCGCGCCGGTCCGATAACCGCCAGTTGCCCCAGCAACAGCAGCGCCAGCATACCTATCGGTGCATAGAACCAGTCGATACGCGGCATGTTAAAGGTCTGCACAAGAAACATGTTGAACCCGACAGTCATGATGGCGCCAAGCGTCACGCCTGCCGCGCTGATGATCAGGTTCTCGGTCATGAAATAACGCAGAATACTGAAGCGCGTCGCGCCCAGTGCCCGACGTGTACCGATCTGTTTGCGACGACGATTGATACTGAATACTGCCAGTCCAACGATTCCCATCGCGGTAATGAACATCAATGTGCCGATAACAACTTTCAGAATCGTGGTCATCAGGGAGTCAATGCGATAGCTCTCGGTCCGGGTGTACTCCAGCGACTGGTTGTTGCGCAATATTCGCTGATGTGGCGCGGCCGCGAGACGCTCTTCGACCTCTACCATCAGTTCATCCCGGTAGCCTGGTTCGGTGCGAACCAGATAGGTGGTGCTGTTATCAAGTGTGATTTCGGGCGTCAGCATTGAATTTTCAACGTAGGTGAATGTTGGCCACGGTGCCTGTAATCGATCAACGATGCCGACCACGCGCAGTGCCGAACCATCAGGTCCGTAGATATTCTGGTTGAGCGCCTGCCGCCAGTCATCAGGATACAAGGACTCGGCCATTGCCTGAGACAGAATTGTCTCAGTAGGCTGACGCTCGTCCGTGGGTGTGCGTCGCACAATCTGTTGCGGTGTGAATGGGACACCTGCAACCAGGCTGAGATCCATGGCCTCCAGAAAGTGATCATCCACACGGTAGATGGCGGCGGGTACCAGCATATCGCGTCGGCCCGGCTCCAGGCTGTAACCGCTTGAAGAGCCGCTGCCGCTGACCGGAATCTGATTGGTGACCATAGCATCGATCACGCCGGGCAGTTGCCGGATCATATTCAGGTCTTCATCGACGACGACACTTTCATTAAAGCTGTTGCCGTAACCGATACTGCTGATATGAAAGGTGTTGGCTTCGTCCAGACCGCTGGGGCGCGCCATATTGGCAGCGCGGTCACTGATGATGTAAACCGCATTGACGATGACTGTCATCGTAAAGGCTATCTGCAGCGCAATCAGGATGACACCCAGCTTGTTGCGCAGCAGTGCGCGGGTAATAGGTCCCAGTTCCATGTTTGTCTCCTATTGCGTCTTCAGATGAATGGCGGGGTTGATATTGCATGCACGCCAGATCGGATACAGCCCGGCGATAATCGTACTGACAATGGCCAGCAGGATGGTCACGGCGATTACCGTAAAATTGATCGTGATCCATTGCGTGGGCGCTTCCGGCCCCAACAATATCTTGATGCCTTCCAGGCCGATGGCAGCCACGCCCAGGCCCAGCACGCCACCCAGGGCGCCGATAAAGCCTGCTTCAATAGTATGCTGTATGAACAGCGATCCCTTGCCGGCTCCCAGAGCCTGACGGACACCGATTTCACCAGATTTGCCGAGAAACTTGGAGAGCAACAGCCCGACTGTGTTCAGCAGACACACCGCCAGCAACATCGCTGCAAGTGCTGAAAGTATCCGTGTTTCATCTGGCTGCACTTCGTTATAGACCATCCACTCGTTGACGTCGTAAAGCCGCTTGTCTACCGGGAACTGCATACGGCCGAACTCACGCTGCTGGGCAACATAATTATTGACCAGGTTCTGGTAGCGGTCGAAAGTCTGCTGGTCCGGCAGCTCCACCCAGAACTGAACCCAGGCACACTCGGCATTCAGGAAGGCTTCGAAGCTTGAGTTCTCTGGCGCGGCCCAGCAGTTGGTGTTGCCTGAGCGACGCAACTGTTGACCGGCGATCAATGACCAGGGGATGTAGGCTTCTTCGCCAATGTCGATGGGACCGTTATTGACATCGTAGAACTTGGGTGTGGGTGTCCAGTAGTCCAGCACGCCAATAACGGTAAAGACCAGGCCGTCCATGTTGATGGTTTCACCCACCGAGTCGGCACCGCCAAAAAGTCTCTCGTTAAGTTCCTGACTCAAGACAACTACCTGGCGCTGGCCGTCATCCGAGGCGCGGTCCCAGGCATTACCATATTGGAATGGGACGTCGAACATCGCAAAAAAATCCGCCGAGCTACCACGGCCATTCACAAAAAATGGCCGCAGATCATTGCCCGGCGGTTCAAGGATGGCGACAAATTTCGACGTGGCAGTACGTCGCAAATCGTTGCTTTGCTCCAGCATCTCAACGGCATCACGGTAGGTGAGCTGAGGTGGTGGCTCAAAATCGACGACGTCAGGATCGCCGTAGTCGAACTGGATGTGGTAGAGCTGGTCACTCTTGTGCGGAATCGGGTCGCCCCCCAGCACGTAGTTCAGTGTGAACACCACCATATAGGCGCCAACGCCGACCGCGACCGCAAGCACCATCAGTGAGCTGAGGATCGGGTTGCGGCGATAGCTGAGCGCGGCGAGTCTGACATAGTACATGAACATGGCTAGTCTCCCGGTTCAGGCCGCGCGGGCTTTGCTGTTGCGATCATCGCTTTTTATCTGGCCGTCCAGAATATGAACATTGCGATGGCTTCTTGCTGCCAGTGAAGGGTCATGTGTCACCATGATTATGGTGGTGCCTTGCTGATTGATCTGCTCCAGCAACTCCATCACGCCTTCGGCGGTATTGGAGTCGAGGTTGCCGGTTGGCTCGTCGGCCAACAGGAAGCGCGGCTCGCCAACCAGGGCTCGCGCGATGGCGACTCGCTGCTGCTGACCACCGGAAAGCTGGGACGGCAGGTGGCGCTGGCGATTAGCCAGGCCGACAGCTGCCAGGGCATTCTCGATGCGCTCCTTGCGGACTTTTGCACTGACACCGCGATAACGCAGCGGAACATCGACATTGTCGAACAGATTCAGATCAGGCATCAGATTAAAGCTTTGGAAGATAAATCCTATTTTCTGATTGCGCAATCTTGCCCGTTGCGCGTCACTGAGACTGGAGACATCTTCACCGTCCAGCAGGTACTGTCCCGATGTGTAGGTTTCAAGCAGGCCTGCCAGATTGAGGAAGGTTGTTTTGCCGCAGCCCGAAGGCCCGGTGATCGTGACAAACTCCCCTTCTTCGACGTGCAGCGAAAAATCGCGCAGGGCATGGGTCTGGACTGTGTCAGTTCGGAACACCTTGTTTATGCCGGTCATTTTGAGCATGTCTTGTTCTCCTTAGTTATTGATCAGTACTGTATCCGCACCATTAAACAGATCGGTGCTGGATACCACGATGGTGTCGCCCGCTTGCAGGCCGTCGAGTATTTCAATGCTGCTGAGGCTGGTTGCGCCCATCACGATTGGCGTGCGGTACGCCATTCCATCGCGCACTACGTAGGCAACGCGTCCGTTGCCGCTTTCCACAAACTGTCCTCTTGGTACCATCAACACGTCCTGCTTCTGCTCAAGCAGGATACGTGTGGAAAGACGCTGGTTCTGTCGCAGGCCGTCGGGAACTGGCTGTTCAAAGCGAAGTCTGGCGGTGACCTGGTTGTCGATAATCTCGGGTGATATCGCTACGAGGGTGGCGTTGTTGACCTGGTTGCCACTGCGCACGTCAGCTACCATGCCGATTGCCAGGTCGTCCACGTAGGACTCTGGTACCAGCACCTCAATTTCGAAAGCAGACAGATCTACAACACTCATGACCGGTTGATTGCGAATGACATTGGTCTTCTGATCGACAAGCAGGTTGCCGACAATGCCGTCGACCGGAGATATCAGGGTTAAGGAGTTGACCTGGCGCTCAACGTCCTCCACCAGCAGTTTTTGCTGGTCTACGTCCAGCTGGCGGGTCTGCAGTTCAAACTCAAGTCGATTATTGTCCAGTTCGGCATCCATCTCGGCGTGACGGTGGAGAACCTCTGCCGTCTCAAGGTCATCCCTGGCTCTGTCGAGTTCCACCGCTGTATAGGCGCCCTGGTCAAAGGCCTGCTGCGCGCGTGCAAGTTCGCGGCGCGATGCTTTAAGTGTGATACCTGCTGAATCCAGAGCTTTCTGGTTCTCCAGCTGTTGCTGCTGGGTGCTGATATTCTGTCGCTGATATTCAACTTCCAGAGATGCCAGGCGTGATTTTTCCTGCAGAAGGCGATTCTGTAGTTCAGGGCTATCGATGGTGGCGAGGACCTGACCACTTCTGACACTGTCTCCAGATTCCACGGCAAAGGTGATAGTGCCCATGTCACTCGCATATAAAACGGGGCTGACCGCTGCCACGACGCGGCCCTGCACGGAGATATCCCGTACAAAGTCGCCACGGGTGACAGTGGCCAGCCTCAGGCGGGACTCGGAAACAGATTCTTGTGCCTGGCTCCAGCGCTGAATTGCTGGTGCGGTCATCCAGACGGTCATCAGCAATACTGCAGCACCAAAGGAGATCCACAGCAGTCTGGTGCGTCGCGGACGTGGCTCCAGGATCGTATCCTGGGAGGTTGTATCGGAAATCTTCATCAATCTCTCGAATTTTTATTGAACATTAGCGATAGACGTAGCTATTGCCGGAAACGTTTAACGACTGGTAAAAAAGTTTCTGCTGTATCGATTGACTGATGGTGCTTCATCGTCTGGTCGGAATCAGCAGCTTGATGCCAGCCTCTGCATGATAGAGATAGCAAGATCGGGGCCAAGAAAATAAAGTTAGGGAAAACAGATTCTTAGACGATTTTTAGTAAAGCCGAGAGTGGTGGGATTGACCAAAAGTTGTAATGCAGGCCAATGCTTTAGCGAAAATGAAAGATAAAAAAAGGGGCCCTTAAGCCCCTTTTTGTTGAGTGATTCGATACGAATCAGTTGCTAATGGCCTGCTGTACCACGCGCTGTGCAGTGCTGTTGTCGAACGGTGCGCCACGGGGGCCACCACGTTTCTGCTCCATGTAAATCATGAAGTAGTCGTTGTAGGGGTCAACCGCAAACAGTGTGCCGCCTATACCGCGCCAGCCAAAGTTGCTGCCGGCATCAGGGTTGGCCGGATCATTCGGTTGCAGGTGGAAGCCCATGCTCCAACCACCGCGATTGCCGTAAAAGAAGTATTCACGGGATACATCAGGCGTGATGCGCTCTTCTTTCATCCACTCGAGCGTTTCTTCTTCCAGTATGCGTGCACCGCGATACTCACCATCGTTCAGCAGCATCTGCGCAAAACGGACATAGTCCTCAGTAGTGGAGTTCAGTCCGCCGCCGCCAGACAGATGGGCGCGAGCAACGGTATTGTCCGTCATTTCCCCATGGATGGGCTCGGCGATGCGAGCCGATTTTGCAGGGTCCACGAAGAATGTCGTTTCGTCCATGCCCAGCGGTTCAAAAATCCGCTCATTAAGGATCTGATCCAGAGGCTGACCGGCAGCCACTTCCAGTACGGCGCCCAGCGTATCTGTCGAGTGCCCGTAGTGCCATGCGGTGCCTGGCTCAAACAGCAATGGCAACTGACCGATGGTGGCACCGAACTCGCGGTTGCTCAGGCTGCCATCAGCGGGAAGTGCCTCTTCATACATTTCTCCAAGCCGGGTTCCGGCCGCGAAAATTGACTGAACCAGTCCCGATTTATGAGTCAGCAGGTGTTCAACCGTCATCACGTTTTCGGCCGGACGCAGCTCGCCGGTTTCATTGTTGATGACCTGCATTTCTGCGAATTCGGGAAAATACTTGCTGACCGGGTCATCAACGCTAAGCAGGCCGTCTTCGACCATGGACATGGCGGCGACACTGATGATGGGTTTGGTCATCGAGTAAATTCGGAAAATGGTTTGAGCATCAATGGGTGTATCGTCGCCCGGACCCTGAGTGCCGACGGTTTCCAGCATGCCTACGCCGTCGTCATTGCCAACCAGCAAGAGGGCGCCGGCGATATGGTTGCCATCAACGGCTGCCTGCATCTGCGCACGAATCTCGGCAATTTCCTGATCGCTAATGCCAAAGTTATCGGCGTCGATCATCTTGATTGAGCTGCTGTCCTGTGCCGCGGCCCACGCCGAACCAAGCAGCAGGGCGGTTGCCAGCGCCGTGTGGCGCAGCATCTGAGGCATTGATAGTGCTTTCATGAAAGTTCCCCTGTCATTATTGTGAACTGATCATAATCCACCCTTTGATCAGACTCAATTGCAGTCGCTGGCAATTGCGTTGAACGGCTTATCGGGTGCCGTAGCGCGTGGTAGTATCGACCGGTCTATTCTAGAAACCGACTCCAGGAACCATAGTATGAAGCTCATCATTAAACTGCTGGCCGGCATTGTGCTGGGTATATTGCTGGGGCTGCTGGCGCCGCAGGGTCTGACCCGCATTCTTGTCACGGTCAAGGATCTGTTTGGTGAGCTGCTGTTTTTTACCATTCCGCTATTGATACTTTTTTATATCAGCAGCGGCATTGCCGCGCTACCGCGAAATTCCGGCCGGATGCTGGGACGCTCGCTTGGCTTTGCCTATCTGTCGACGCTGATCGCAGGTACGGCTGCTTTTATTGTTGCTGCGCTGATTGTGCCTGGTCTTACCTCCGCGCCCGATGTGCTGAACGGGGACGGCGCCGTGGTTCTGGAGCCCTACGTCACGGTGACTATCCCGCCGCTGTTTAATGTAATGACGGCCTTGATGCTGGCGTTCATCATGGGGCTTGGCATCAGCGCAACGCGTGCTGAGGGCCTGCAAAAGCTGGCTGATCAGGGGCGGGACATTATTCAGTGGCTGCTCGAGAAGGCGATTATTCCACTGCTGCCAGCATACATTGCAGGTGTGTTTGCCGAGATGGCCGCCGCAGGCACGGTGTTTGTCACACTGCGAACCTTCGGGGTGGTGTTGGCGATGGCGGTGATTCTGCACTGGGTCTGGATCGTGACACTGTTTTCAATTGCCGGGTTGCGCACGGGTCAGTCACCGGTCAGGTTGATTCGCAATATGCTGCCAGCCTATTTTACTGCGCTGGGTACCATGTCCAGTGCCGCCACCATTCCGGTGTCATTGATGTCCAGCAAGCGGAATGGTGTGCGTGAACAGGTTGCCGATTTTACCGTGCCGCTGTTTGCAACCGTGCATCTGTCAGGTTCGACAATCACAATCGTCAGTTGCGCCGTAGCCGTCATCAGCATGCAGAGTGGTCTTGATATTCCACCGCTCTCCCTGATGATTCCCTTTGTACTGACGCTGGGTGTGGTGATGCTGGCCGCACCGGGTGTGCCAGGCGGCGCAGTGATGTCGGCGGTCGGTTTGCTGGGGTCGATGCTTGGATTTGGGGAAACTGCACTTGCGCTGATGATTGCCCTTTACATGGCACAGGACAGCTTTGGCACGGCCTGCAATGTCACCTGTGATGGAGCTCTGTCATTGCTGGTGGATCACAGCGATGGTCCGGTTGAGAAGGCACAACCGAGCGTATAGATGTATTGCGTTGCAGCTGTTCGTCACCTGGAAGGTGCATTCAGCCACTGCTCGTCTGTAGCCAGATCGCCGTTCAGCGCATCAAGAAACGCTCGTAATTGACGCTTTTCAATGGCCCGCAGATTCAGAGGCTTCGCTTCATTGTGACCGATGACAGCTATGTCGGCGGCGACGTAGTGATCAATCACCTCTTCCAGTGTCGCGATCTGCCCGGCATGCATGTAAGGTGCCGAGTCTGCCAGGTTGCGCAGGCTGGCAGTTCGCTGTGCCCCAATCATGTCATCGCCGCCGCGTGCAAACTCCAGTTCGATACACTCGCTGGCATCTGCGTCACTGAACTTGCCTGTGCAGTTGAACGGGTCGCTGCGGGCCAGTCTCAGCCCTTCGGAGCGGCCCGCCGCCGGCAGGACGCCAGGTGCAGACAGCACAGCGGTGTTGTGAAAGTCATTGTTTGTGAACAGGGGGCCGTTGTGACAGTTGATGCACTGAGCCTTGCCGATGAACAGTTTCAGTCCTGCCAGCTGCGCGCGAGACATGGCTGAACTGTCAGTAACGCTGCTGCTATGCTGCAGGTCAGCAACGTAGTGATCGAACGCGGCTGGGCCAGGCAGCAATTTGCGCTGATAGGCGGCCAGCGCTTTGCCAATATTGGCAAAAATCAATGAGACCTCATGCCGGTCAGATTCGTCCATCCGCTGCCAGGCCAGTTTCGACTGCTCATCTCCCAGCGGCGAGGCCCGCGACGGAAAGCGGTCACTGTCTTCCAGAGCAGGCAGTTCGCCGAATAACTGTTCGTAGCTGTCACGATAGCTGTCAGTGGAGCTGATCAGTCGTGCCACTTCCATCCGGGTCGTACCGTGTTCGCGTGCATCTTCCAGCGGTGCCAGCGCCTGCGACCAGAGACTGTCCTTGCGTCCGTCCCAGAAATACCAGCGGCTGTAGGCAGCACCTGCCAGCGGCATGGTATTGCGCTCGGTTGCGCTGATACCAACGGCAACGCGTCTGCCGTCGGTGAACCCGGCTGTTGGCATGTGACAGGTCGCACAGGAAACTTCATTGTTGGCACTGAGACGGGTGTCGAAGAAAAGCTGGTGGCCGAATCTGGCGGCCAGCGGGTCATCAGCAACTGCATTCCCGGTATCATCCGGCAGCGGCGGCAACTGCGAGAGTGCCAGAGATTCGATCAAAGCGCGTTGCTCATCACTCCAATGTGAAGGCAATGGCACAGGCACCCACTGCCAGGCCAGATAGGTGAGCGCAGATAATAACAGGACGCCGACGAGTTTTGATTTCCGGGGCATTACGGTACCTGCCTGTTCACAAGTTCAACTCGACTTGTGCCCGATAGGTGGTCTCCTCAATTTGAATCAATAGTTCCAGTTGCCATAGGCCGGGCATGTGAAAGCGTACACCCTGCAATAAATACTGCCCGTCGCCGAGCTGCTGTGTTATACGAGGAGTGGTGGCAAGGCCATGGTCGTGTGCCGGCATGCCCCCAGTGACAGTTATATCGGCATTGTTGACAGCCTGGCCCTGTGTGTCGGTCAACGATATGACCCAGCCATGCATCTGATTGATTGTCAGCGGCTGCAGCTGGCTCTGCATCTCGATCTGCAGGCCGCTGGGTGTGGATTGTGTCTGCACAGTCGCGGCTTGTGCCGTAGATACAGCCAGCACCAGAGCAAGGCCTGTCAACCAATCCCTGATCCTGTTGGCGGTCATTAGCGAACTCCCCGTGTGTTTCGGTATCGCCAGGCGAGAAGCAATAATCCGGTTACGATCAGTACCCAAAGCCAGACTGGCAGTGCCGGGTCGCCCACACTGAATGGAAAGACGGCATGATACATGCGGTCCTGCTGCGGGTGTGGTGCAGAGACCACACCTATGAAATCGCCCGCATCCTGGAAGCTGTGCATTACCGTCAATACGCCATCTGGCTGGGGGCCAACGGACTGGTAGAAAACCGTGATGTCGTCAAGGTCGCCCAGTGCCTGAACGTCCGTTAGTTTGACAAAGCGGCCCAGCTCAGTGGTATTGCGAATAATCCTGAATTCGACGGGTACCTGGCGCAGCGAGTCATGCAGATATTCCATGACAAAAACGCTCTCACCTGTTGCCGGCAGATCTTCACAGTATTCACGATGGCCAGACCGCTCGGGCTGAAAGACGGTAAAGTGCGCGCTGTAGAAGTCCATGAATATGGTACAGCCCTCGCCAGCATCCACTACGCTGCCATGGGCGCTCACTCGTGCGGAGGGAGCGACCAGTATCATCAGTAACGCGGTTAACCAGAGCCCTTTATACATAGGTGGTGTTGTCGCATTTAATGTCTGTAGTGAGTTTTTGTTCCCTATTGAGCAGCAGATCTGTAATCAGATGACCGGACGATACGCCCGGGTCGTGCACCAGTCATTGCGCCATCATTCAATACCAGCTCGCCGGCGACCAGAACGTGGGCCGCGCCCTCCGAATATTGATGGGGATCGGCAAAGGTGGTCAGTTCCCGCACTCGGGCAATATCGAGCACGGCAATGTCGGCAACAGCACCTGGTTCCAGTATGCCACGGTCTGTCATATTCAGGCGCTGCGCAGGCATCTGCGTTACTTTGTGAATGGCAGTGTGCACGGGAATCACTTCCAGATCGCGGGCGTAATGACCAATCAGTCGCGCAAAGGTGCCGTAGTTGCGGGGATGTACCGCACGGCTGGAAGGTCCTTCCACACCGCCGTCCGATGCAATCATGGTGCGTGGATGGCGCATGATATTGTGCACATCCTCCTCAACCATGGCATGAAATACGGCGCTGCAGTTGCCTGCAGCGACCAGGTCCATCAGCAGTTCGGCCGCGTTGGCCTTGCTGACCTCCTGGCCCTGTTGAAGCAGAACCTGACTAAGATTCATGCCATTGAGGCTTTCGTCGTGCGGGCAACCTGCCAGCACAACATTAGCCGGGTCGTCTCCGCCGCGATCGACCTCTATGTTGTAGATAATGTCATTGCGCAGTCGCTGCCGCTGGGACGGGTCGGCCATGCGGGCCAGCAGAGCTTCGCGCCCGCCATCCAGCGCCCAGCCGGGGAACAGGATCATCAGATTGGTGGACGACGCTGTGTAAGGGTACTGGTCTATGGAGACATCGACGCCGCGCTCAATGGCTTCGTCAACTAGTCGCAGACTGTCTGCTGAGGCACCCCACATGGGGGCTCCTACGACCTTGTGGTGGGTCAGCTGTGTGGGCAGCCCCGCTTCTTCACCGATCAGGATTGTCTCTGCTACGCTATCGAGGAGCGCCAGGCCTTCCTCGCGCATGTGGCTGATGTACATGCCGTTGTATTGCCCGGCGACACGTGCCAGCTCCACCACCTCGTCGGTGTCGGCGAAACGGCCGGGTGCGTAGATGAGGCCCGACGACAGACCAAACGCCCCCTGTTCCATGCCGAGCGCAACCTGTTCGCGCATCAGTTCGAGCTCTTCCTCGGTGGGTGGTCGGTCGTCTTCGCCAACGACCAGCGCTCGTATCGAACCATGGCCGATAAAGCTGCCGAAGTTGATGGCCGGTGGCAGCGCTGCAATGGCTTCAAAGCTGGGTTCGAGAGGTACGGGCGAGCTGCCGTCGTTGCCTTCAATCACCGTTGTGACGCCCTGGCGAATCAGGTTTTCGGCATCAGGCCAGCCAAAGATGCCCTGATCGGGCTGATCCGACAGTGCATGACTGTGAATATCGATAAAGCCAGGCATGACGGCCAGACCAGTTACGTCTATCGCCTGCGTCGCCTGGTATTCACCCAGATTGCCGACGGCTGCGATGCGGTCGCCGTTAATTGCGATATCACCAATGAAGGGAGGCTCATCGGCGCCGGAGTAGAGCGTGCCGCCTTGCAATACCAGGTCGTACTGGGCTGGACTGGACGTAGCTGAGTCAGGCGCCGGGCTGTCGCCGCAGGCAACCAGGAGAGCGGCCACAATTGAGAGGAGTACTGAGCGATGTATTTTTATTATCATGTCTGAAATCTACGTTAAAATCGGCCATCGGTCTAGAGATGGTCACGGGATATGAAACACACTACCACAACTGAGCAAACTGGCCAGTCTGTCGAGCTTGATGTCGAGGCTCTGGAGCTGGAGCATATTCTCTACGGCAGCGACGCCTACTACCAGACGCTGGAGTTACGTGACCAGATTCTGCGAGCACCCCTGGGTCTGTCAATATGGGACGAAGACCTGAAACAGGAATCGGGGCAGCATCATTTTGCGTTTCTGGATACCAATGACCGTCCGCTCGCCTGCCTGGTCGCCGTCCCCCTCGGTGAACAACGCGTGAAACTACGTCAAATGGCGGTAGCTGAGATCTGCCGCGGCATGGGCCTGGGTCGCGCCCTGATGCAGCAGGTAGAACAGTTAATTCGTGACGCAGGTATGCTGGAAGCCAGTCTGCACGCACGAGTGAGTGCACAGGGGTTCTACGAACGCATGGGTTACAAGGCGCTTGGTGACGTGTTCACCGAGGTCACAGTCCCGCATGTGTTAATGGTCAAACAACTGAGCTGAACCGTTGTTATCAGCGCCCAACCGTTTTATTCTTGGCGGGATTCCCGAATTTTTCCCGGAGCTGAATAACATGTCACTGTCCAATTCATTGTCCGCCGAATGCTCGATTCGCTTTCGGCGCTGCGCACGAGCCACACTGCTGGTCGCAATTGCATCCTTTTCCGCTTCTGCCTTTGCGCAGCAGGTTCCAATCATCCAGCCAGGAGCGCCTGGCCAGGACAGCCGTGAGTTGACGGCCGCTGAGGCGACGAATCTGGCCACCATGGAGTACGTGGAGGCCGACGTGCGCTTCATGCAGGGCATGATTGCGCACCACCAGCAGGCCATCGAAATGTCTGCCCTGGTTCCAGATCGTGCGCAACGTGATTCAATCATGCAGCTGGCTGAACGTATCGCCCTGTCTCAGGACGATGAAATTGCCCTGATGCAGGACTGGCTGGAAGAACGCGGTGAGCCGACCGAGCTGCCTGACGGTGGCCACGGCATGCACCACGGACGCAATCACACCGGTCTGATGCCCGGCATGATAACCGAGGAAGAAATGGATCGGCTGGAGGCAGCCGAGGGCGCCGAGTTTGATTCACTGTTCCTTGAATTCATGATCAAACACCACGAGGGTGCGGTTGCCATGGTGGAAGACCTTCTGGACCAGCGGGGCTCGGCACAAAGTTCCGTGCTCTTTGAGTTCGCCAACGAGGTCACATCGGATCAGACCGCCGAGATCGAGCGCATGGAATTGATGCTGGCCGGATTTTCCCCCGACCCACGCGTCAATCTGGCTGCTGGCTTCCAGGACGCTGGTCAGGCCTCCATGAATATGAATCTGGTTGCTGCTCTGTCCAAGCCTGAGGGGTTCTATGACCCCGAGAATCCGGCCGGCCTGCCAATGAGCCGCGTGAGAGCGCTGGCATCTGGTGGACAGCAGGTTGCTGCCGAAGATGATGACGAAGAAGCCGAACCACGTCCCAGCCTGCTGGACTTTGCCAATACTGACCTGGCGTTCTCTGGAAATCAGGTGGTTGCAGGTAACTATCACGGCTTCAACATCTACAATATTGATAATCCAGTATCCCCGCAACTGCTGGCTTCCGTAGTCTGCCCGGGCGGTCAGGGTGACGTGACACTGTTTGAAAACCTGCTGATCATGTCAGTGGAGCAGACACGTGGTCGACTGGATTGCGGATTGCAGGGCATCGCCGATACGATCAGTGATGAGCGCTTCCGTGGTCTGCGAATTTTTGATGTCAGTGATATCACAAGACCACGTCAGGTGGCGGCAGTGCAGACCTGTCGCGGCTCGCATACTCATACAGTGATACCTGACCCTAATGATGACAGCCGCATTCTGGTTTACAACTCAGGTACCAGCGTCGTCCGTGATGGTGAAGAGCTGGAAGGCTGTGCGAATGACAACCCCTTCGAGAATCCCGAAACATCACGTTTCCGTATTGATGTGATCGAAGTGCCGCTGGCCCGTCCGCAGGACGCGCGCGTTGTTAACAGCCCGTTTATTTTCTCTGACCCGAATTCGGGTGTGCTTGCCGGTCTGTGGGAGGGCGGCGATCACGGCCCCGGAACGCAGCGCACCGCCGAGACCAACCACTGCCACGACATCACGGCCTACCCGGAACTGGGTCTGGCAGCAGGTGCCTGTTCAGGTAACGGCATCCTGCTGGATATCTCTGATCCGGAAAACCCTAAGCGGCTGGATCAGGTGGTGGACACCGGTTTTGCCTACTGGCACTCAGCCACATTCAATAATGACGGCACCAAGGTGATCTTCACTGATGAATGGGGTGGTGGTTCACGTGCCCGCTGTCGTGCGCAGGATCCGGACACATGGGGTGCCGATGCGATCTACGATATCGTTGATGGCAAGCTGCAGTTCCGCAGCTACTACAAGCTGCCAGCGCCGCAAAGCGAGCAGGAAAACTGTGTAGCGCACAATGGCTCGCTTGTGCCTGTTCCGGGCCGCGATATTCTCGCGCAGTCCTGGTACCAGGGTGGCATTTCAGTGGTGGACTTTACCGACTCCTCCAATCCGGTTGAAATCGCGTTCTTCGATCGTGGTCCAATCGATGAAGAAGAGCTGGTAATGGGTGGTTACTGGTCCGCGTACTGGCACAACGGCTACATCTACGGCACTGAAATTGCGCGAGGCCTGGATGTATTCGAGCTGGCCCCCAGTGACTACCTGTCTGAGAACGAACTGGCGGCAGCCTCGCTGCTGTCCAGCGGTGGTATCGTCAACGTGCAGACGCAAAGCCGTCTGGAATGGCCTGCTGAACCGGTTGTTGCACGTGCCTACCTCGATCAGCTACAGCGCAGCAATGTGATTGACGCGGGTCTGGCGGCGGCGCTGAATGACGCTCTGGCCCAGGCTGATTCGGCTCTGCAGTCCGGGAACAGCAGCGCTGATGCTGCGCAGCAGTTGACCAATCTGGCTGCCAGCTTTGCCAGCGCTGCCGATGACAGCACCGGGGCCACTCAACGCCGCTACGACGGTCTGGCTGATACGCTGGAAGGTATCGCAGCACGCCTGCAGTAAGGCACCGATCTGGCGCCGTGGCGGCTTCGTCACGGCGCCAGTTACACCCGTCATGGCAGCAGTGGTAACATGACTGCCATGATACCCTCCTCAAACGATTTCTGGTTTCTACCGCTGGGCGGCTGTGGTGAAATCGGCATGAACCTCAATCTTTATGGCCATGCCGGTCAATGGCTGATGGTCGACTGCGGCGTGACCTTCGAGAAGCAGTCTGGTGGCCTTAACCGTGTTGAAATGCCCGATCCCCTGTTCATCAGCAATCGCACCGAGCGTCTTGCCGGTCTGATTGCCACCCACGCACACGAAGATCATATAGGCGCCATCGCCCACCTTTGGGACCAGTTCCGCTGTCCTGTCTACACCACGCCGTTCACGCGCCAGGTATTGCTGAGAAAGCTTCGCGAGAAAGGAATAGAGGCGCCTGTATACACGGTGCTGCCAGGCGAGGAGATATCGATAGGTCCGTTTCAGGTGCGCTGGATATCCATAACTCATTCAACGCCTGAAACCTGCGCCTTGCTGATCAGCACCGAGGCTGGACAGGTGCTCCATACTGCCGACTGGAAACTGGATGCTGCTCCTGTTGTGGGGCCGGCTCTGGAGCGCAGCGATTTTACTAAACTGGCTCACCGGGGTGTGGATGCCATTGTGTGCGACTCAACCAACGCCCCGCAGAAGGGGCATTCGCTTTCGGAAGCAGAGTTGTTCGAGGACCTGCTGGCAACTGTCAGGGATGCTCCCGGCCGGGTAATAGTGGCGTGTTTTGCAAGTAATATTGCGCGGTTGCAGACCATGGGCAACGTAGCGCACGTTGCCGGTCGCTACCTTGGCTTGATGGGGCGCTCTCTGCACAACATGGTTTCCTGTGCCCGTTCTGCGGGTTATCTGGATACCTATTTCAATCCGGTTGATGTGCGGGACCTGGCATATCTGCCAGCCAGCGATGTCCTGGTACTGGCCACGGGCAGTCAGGGCGAGCCGAGGGCCGCATTGCACCGGCTGGCCGCAGGCGATCATCCGGATCTTGAGCTGACACCTGGAGATACTGTCATCTTCAGTGCCAAAACGATTCCGGGCAACGAGAATGATGTCGAGGGTCTGATCCGTGCATTGACTGACAAACAGATTCGCGTTGTCCATGCTGATCACTCCGATCGTGCCCTGCACGCTTCGGGTCACCCCTATGCTGATGAGCTTAAACAGATGTATCAATGGGTGTTGCCACGCATCGCCATTCCCGTTCATGGTGAGCGGTGGCACATGAAATGCAATGCTGATATCGCACAGGCATCAGGTGTCCCATTTTCATTGCTGGGACAGAACGGCGACCTTTTTGATGTCGTCAATGGCCGTGTGACAAGAGGATTTGCGCCTGTAGGCCGGCTCTGGCTGGATGAACGGCGCGCACAACTAAACAAGGTGGAGAGACCATGCTGACCAGCGTGTTGATAGGTGGATTTGTGGGATTGCTGTTCGGTGGCCCGGCAGGTTTTGTGTTTGGTGCTGTCATCGCACTGCTGGTGCGTGCCTGGCTGCAACAAAGTGCGGGGCCCAAACTGATGCAGGTACAGTCTGCGTACCTGGACTCCATGTTTGCGGTGATGGGCGCGCTGTGCAAAGCAGACGGTGTTGTTACGCAGAACGAGGTCAAAGCTGCAGAGACCATGTTTGGTCAGCTGCGCATGAATGCCGACCAGCGCCAGTCAGCGATTAAGGCGTTCAATCGCGGCAAACAGAGCGAGTTCGACCTGGATGGCGAGCTGCGCCAGTTCCGTCAGATTAGCAGGGGACACCCAGCATTGCTGCGCATGTTTCTGCAGGTGCAGATCAGTGCCGTCGCTGCAGATGGCCAGGTACATCCGGCAGAGCATCAAATGTTGCTGCGTATTGCTCGCGGGCTGGGCCTGCCCGAGTCTCAGGTTGCTCAACTGGAGTCCATGCTGCGTATGGGGCAGGCTGGCAGTGGCGGTGTATCGACGCGCCAGAAACTGGCAGATGCCTACCAGGTTCTTGGTGTGCCCGAATCGGCCAGTGACGCCGAAGTAAAACGTGCCTATCGCAAGCTCATGAATGAGAATCATCCTGACAAGCTGGCCAGCCAGGGCCTGCCCGACAATATGCGCGAAATGGCTGAGCGCAAAGCACGCGATATTACCAATGCCTATGACATTATTCGTGATGCCCGAAAAGAGCAGTAAACCAGGTGTTTGATCTCACACGATGAATTGACAAGCGGTAAATAAAATCGCAGTCTTAAATAGAGAATAACAACAATGATGGACGAACGATAAAAAATGGCGCTGGAAAATAAATCAGAGAATTCAGGTGCTAACAACGCGGCTACTGAAAGTCCGTCGTCAGACAGGGAAGCAAATGAGTCAATGTTGGACAGTTTTAAACTGTCGCCCGGGGACATGATTCAGATACAGACACTCGGGGTGGGTAAGCCGGAGCGTTATCAAGCTAAAGTCATAGGTATTCATGCGCCACTGAGTGTTATGGCTGCAACCCCAAAAAGTAACGGCAAACTGCTTTTTTTCAGGGAAGGCCAGCAGGTTCTGGTTCGCTGCTTTATCGGGCGTGATGCTGTGGCTTACAGAAGCCAGATCCTGAAATCCAATCTGTCCCCGTTCGCATACCTGCATCTGGCGTATCCGGAATCCGTTCAGTCAATGCGCATAAGGGAGTCGGCCCGAGTCGCTGTTGACATAGTGGCGACTATCGAGACTAATGCGGGTAAACATTCGGCTCGTATCGTCGATCTGAGTAGTGGAGGGGCCAGACTGATTTGCCGTCAGGATGCCATGGTGCTGGAGGATGAAATCAAAATTGCCTTTCGCATCAATCCTTCTGGCATGGATGTTCTTATGAAGATCAAAGCAAGAGTCAAAGCGATCAATGCGGGCGAGGATGACACAGCCTATGGGGTGCAGTTTGTTGACCTCAGACAAAAAGAAAAACTGTACCTGACGAACATGGTGTACCAGAATCTATTAAAAGACAATTTGTAACCCGTAGGATATCTGTTATGAAACCTGCTTTCGCAATTGCTAAATATGTATTTTTGCTACTGTGTGCTGCCGCAGCAGCCCAGGCTCAGAATCCCGCGGATGCCCGAGCAGAAATGGATTACTACCTGCCGGAAGGTGTCAGCTACGATCCGGACATACCGACGCCGGAGCAGGTGCTGGGCATGGTGCCAGGCGAGTGGCACGTGCGTCATGATCAGGTCGTTCGATATATGGACGCTGTCGCACAGGCTTCTGACCGGGTTACGATCGAACGAACCGGGCGCAGCTACGAAAACCGTGAACTGCTGTTGCTGACAATTACCTCGCCCGAGAATCATGCCAATATCGAGTCGATACGTCGCAACCACCTGGCACTCACTCAGGCTGACAGTGACAACGATATCAGCGATATGCCGGTTGTTTTGTACCAGGGTTACAGCGTGCATGGTAACGAACCCAGCGGCGTCAATGCAGCGCTGCTTTATGTGTACCATCTGGCGGCAGCTCAGGGTACGGAAATCGAGCGTCAGCTGAACGAAGCCGTGATTCTGGTAGACCCTGCATTCAACCCGGATGGCATGGACCGGTTTGCCAACTGGGTCAACAGCCGTCGTGGCATACAACTCAGCACCGATCCCGAGAATCTTGAACAGAATGAGCCATGGCCAGGTGGGCGTACCAACCATTACTGGTTCGACCTCAATCGCGACTGGTTGCCACTGCAGCATCCAGAAAGTATCGCCAGACTGCAGAGTTATTATCGCTGGCGCCCGAACGTGTTGACTGATCACCATGAGATGGGGTCGGACGCAACATTCTTCTTTCAGCCTGGTATCCCCTCGCGAACTCATCCGATCACGCCGCAGCGCAATCAGGAACTGACCGGCCAGATTGCGGAGTTCCATGCCGATATTCTGGAAGCCGACAAGCGGCTGTTCTACACTCGCGAAAGTTTTGATGACTTCTATTACGGTAAAGGTTCCACTTATCCGGATGTGACCGGCGGTGTTGGCATTCTGTTTGAGCAGGCGAGTTCTCGCGGACATGCCCGGGAGACAGAGAACGGTATCCTGCGCTTTCCGTTCACTATCCAGAACCAGTTTCTGGCCTCACTGTCGACCCTCGAAGGCGCGGTCAGCCTGCGCGAAGAGCTGCTGAGCTATCAGCGGGCTTTCTACGAAGAATCGCGTGAACTGGCGGCAGATGCTGAGGTACGTGCCTATGTATTCGGTGATGCCCGTGACCGTGCTTCTGCCTATCGAATGGCCGAGATACTGCGTCGGCATCAGATAGATGTATACACGCTGGCCAGTGATGTAGAGACCGGTGACCAGAGGTTCGAGGCAGGCGGCGCATACCTTGTGCCACTGGCGCAGGATCAGTTCCGGCTGATCGAGTCGGTATTTGAGTATCGCACTGAATTCCCAGACAACCTTTTCTACGACATCTCCACCTGGACATTTCCGTCTGCATTCAACACCCCTGTTGCGACACTGTCAGGTCGACAGTTCGGCGAACAGCTGTTGGGTGCGGCCGTCGAAGTGGAGTCGCCACCGCGCGGAATGCTGGAAAGCGCAGCCGATGCCTATCTGTACGCGTTCGAGTGGGACGAATTCTATGCGCCACGGGCCGCGTTCCGACTGCTCGACGCCGGCGTTCGGGCAAGAGTTGCCAGCGAGCCTTTCACAGCACAAACGCAGAACGGTCAGCGACGCTTTGACTATGGCACCATTCTGGTCGCTGCTGGACCTCAGGACGTGGATGGTGCCGCAATTCGTGACTTGATGCAGACGATTGCCGAGCAGGATGGCATTGACGTCTCGGTGCTCAACGGTGGCCTGAGTGTAGATGGTGTCGATCTTGGCAGCCGCACCCACATGGCTCTGCGCAAGCCCGAGGTTGCGATTGCTGTCGGCGACGGTGTGCGCTCATCCGAGGCAGGCGAAGCCTGGCATGTGTTTGACCAGAAGCATCAGATTCCGGTCTCACTGCTGACTCTGCCAACCATTCGCGATGCAGATCTTGATCGCTACAATGTGCTGGTCCTGCCAAGCGGCAATTACAACTCCCTGCCAACGGATAAAATCAAGGAGTGGGTGTCTGCGGGTGGAACCCTGATCGTTTACAAAACCGCATTGAGCTGGGCCGCGCGCGAGGAAATCGCCAACATAACGCTGCTGGAGCCGGAAGATGAGGACGCCGGTCGTCGACCGTACGCATCGCAAGAGCAGGTCAGCGGTGAGCAATTGATCAGTGGCAGCATATTCAATGCGGAACTGGATCTGACCCATCCGCTTGGTTACGGCTACAATCATTCCGGCATCAAGCTGTTCCGTGACAACGCCCAGTTCATGGCGGTGGCTGACAATCCCTATGCAACACCGCTGGTCTACACAGATGATCCTCTGTCCAGCGGTTATATCTCCGAGCAGAATCTTGAGAAGATTGCGGGAACCGCAGCCGTTGTAGTCAGTCGACACGGCAGTGGTCGCGTCATTGCGATGACCGACAATCCTAACTTCCGTGCCTTCTGGTACGGCACAACCCGGCTGTTCATGAATGCTGTGTTCTTTGGACACACCATCAACGCGGCCACCACCGAATAGGAAGATCAACGCTCGCGCGATGGCTGTCATAAAGCTGTCGCGCGACGCTAATAGATTGACAGGTCTCTGCTTATTGCCTTGAGATCAGGAGACTTGTCATGAGCACCCCCATTCGATTCAATCGCCGCCATTTTCTCTGGGCCACAACTGCCACGCTGGGTGTGCTGGCGCTGCGTGGATTCCCGGTAAGCGCAGCGGCGGCAGCACATTTTACGCATGGTGTTGCCAGTGGCGATCCACTGCAGGATCGCGTCATTCTGTGGACGCGCGTGTTGCCCGGCAGCGGCGAAGCAGAGCGCCTGTCTGTGCAGTGGCAGGTGGCAACAGACGAGGCACTCGCCAACATTGTCTCCAAAGGTGAGGTGCAAACTGATGCCACTCGGGATTACACAGTCAAGGTCGATGCCGATGGTCTGTCAGCGGGTCAGTCCTACTACTATCGATTTACCGCAGGTGGGGTGTTCAGCCCGGTCGGCCGCACGCGCACCCTGGCAGCCACTGGCGTTGAGCGGATAAGTCTGGCGGTGCTGTCCTGCTCCAACTATCCGCAGGGCTACTTCAATGTCTATCGCGAGGTAGCAAATCGTCAGTATGACGCCGTGCTGCATCTGGGCGACTACATTTACGAATATGCCGAGGGCGGTTACGCCAACCCCGAAATGCTGGAGAAGGGACGCAATGTTCAACCTGAACACGAGATCGTCAGTCTTGAGGATTACCGCACACGTTACGGCCTGTATCGTATGGATGAGGATCTGCAGGCAGTGCATCTGGCGCACCCATTCATCTGCGTATGGGATGACCATGAGATAACCAATAATACCTGGCACAGTGGTGCCGAAAATCACAACGATGGCGAAGGTCCGTTCGCGGACAGACGGCGAGCGGCTATACAGGCATTTTATGAATGGATGCCGATCCGCGAGCAAGGCTCACTTGAAAGGGGCATCATCTACCGTAGTTTCGACTTTGGTGACCTGGCTTCACTGATCATGCTCGACACCCGCCTGATCGGGCGCGATGAGCAGTTGACTCACGAGATGTCGATCGATGTGCTGCGCAGCCAGCTGAGCGATGACAGCCGTACGATCATGGGAATTGAGCAGGAGCAGTGGCTGGAGAATGAGCTGCGGCGTTCCGCTGAAGCTGGAATACCCTGGCAGGTCCTCGGGCAGCAACTGCTGATGGGCAAATTATTCGTGCCTCAGTTCGCCGACAGCGAGCTGCCGCTGGAAAGTCGCGATGCACTGATCAACGGTCGCTATGGCATGTTGCGGGCTCGCAGTCAGATGGGGCTGCCATTTAATCTGGATGCCTGGGACGGCTACCCGGCCAATCGCGAACGTGTTTTCCAGGCTATAGAAGAACATGCCAACAATGTTGTCGTACTGGCAGGCGATACGCATAGCTCATGGGCCTTTGACCTGCATAACGAGGCCTGTACACCGGTGGCTGTGGAACTGGGCACCCCCAGTGTCAGCTCACCAGGGTTTGAGAATTTCCTGCCGTTGCCGGATGCGCAGGTTGAGCAGGCCACGCAGGCGGCATCGCCAGAATTGAAGTATATGAAAGCTAATGGTCGCGGCTGGCTTGAGGTGGGCATTACTCCACAACAGGCAACAGCCAGCTGGTATTTTGTTTCGACCGTGACAGAGCGTGAATACAGCGTGCAGCCGGGTGCAGTCCTGACGACTGCTGCCGGATCTCACCAGCTTACGCGGGTGTAGCAGGCTTTCGGTAAGCGCAGGCCTGGCACTGGCGTTCGTAGGCCAGCCGCAGCGCTGCCTTTTCGCCGGTCAGCATGTCAGGCACCGTGCCGGTCAGACGCAGCAGACGCTGCTCGAGTTGGAGCTGTGACTCCAGCTCGCCCTCATGCAGGATGTGCTGCAGTTCCCGGCCCGCCAGGTGCTGCAGCGCCCAGCCGACCAGCAGGCTTCGGTGGCAGATGGCGGGATCCTTGCAGGCGCAGGTCATGGCAATGCGAAAACCCTTGCTGACACCATCGGACAGGCGTTGGACGCCCTGCCGGAACAGCTCAGACTGCATCAGCCGGTCAAACTGAACCTGCCCGGTACTGTCGTAGTGCGCCGGGTCCTTTGAGCGCGGGCCCAGCTCCGGCCCCAGGTGCACATAACGAATGCCTGCGGCGCGCAGATGTTCGCGCAGGGCATCCTGGTGATAGTCAAAAAACGCTTTGCTGAAGGGTGCCGAGCGAATATCGGCTACGACATTGATCCCGTAGCGATGCAGCTGAGCAATGTACTGCTCAATGGGCTTGGTGGCGTATCCGATGGTGAACATGGTTCAGGAACAGCAAGGCTGCTCCCAACCAGTAAATTGCTGGCTGGGAGCAGCAGCCTCTAAAGCGCAGCTCTGCTGGGCCGTGGTCCAAGCAGCAGAAACAGAATCAATCCAATGAGTGGTACGAACAACAGCAGCAGTATCCACAGCAGCTTCGCCAGGCCCGATGCTGAACTCTGGGCTACCTTGATGATTGCCCATATGATGATACACAACCAGATCAAACCGAGCAGACCACCGACTTCAATTCCCATGTCCTGTCTCCTTTATAGTGACGAGTCGTCTTTGTGTCGCGTTCGAGTGGTGGGTGCTGACCCACAGGGATAAGCTAGCAGCTCAAGTACCCGATTGTCATGACTAATTCGTCTCACCGCATTGCAGTGGTCCTGGTCTCGCCAAGCGACGTATTAATGGTGCATTATAGGGATTCCGAAAAATCGGGTCCGTATCAGGATAAGTAACTGATTGTGAATGGCATCAGTTCGCAATCCGGGACCTGAAACAAGAATTCACGATTAACCCTGTTGTAATCAAACCAAAGAAAGGTGAATGAATATGTCACGTACATTGGTAAAAAAGGCGCTGGTTATTGGTCTGCTGACCGGTATGTTCAGCTCGGCTCAGGCCCAGAACCTGGAGCCATTTGAGGGTGTCCAGCCATCTGTGCTGCACGATTTTCGCGTTGTCCCTTACGCTGAGGGCGTCATCAGTCCCTGGTCAATGAACTGGTTGCCCAATGGCGACATGCTGGTCACGGAGAAGTACGGCGACCTGCGGATTGTCCGCAATGGCGAGGTACTGGAGGGCTCAGTGCCTGGTGTGCCGGAAGTGTTCTCGCGCGGCCAGGGCGGCCTCTTTGATGTGTTGCCGCACCCGGATTTTGCCAACAACCAGTTACTCTATCTCAGTTTCTCCAAACCCCAGGGTGAAGGCGCATCCGCCACGGCGATTGTGCGTGGCCGTTTCGTCAACGACGAACTGGTGGACGTTGAAGAGATTTTTGTTGCCGATCACCAGGGTGCGAGTCACTACGGTGGCCGCCTGGCGTTTGATGCTGACGGCTATCTGTACCTGACTCTGGGTGATCGCCAGGCCCCGCCAAGTGGTGACCTGGAGAGCCATCCGGCGCAGGTAACCACCAATCATCAGGGCGTGATTGTGCGTCTGAACGATGATGGTTCAACGCCGACCGACAACCCCTTCTCGGGAATGTCCGGTTACGCACCTGAGATCTACAGTTATGGCCATCGCAGCCCACAGGGGCTTGCGTTCCATCCGGTTACCGGCGTCATGTACATGACGGAGCACGGCCCGCAGGGTGGCGACGAGTTGAACGTCATTCAGCCTGGACAGAACTACGGCTGGCCAGTGGTTGGCCACGGCGTTAACTACGGTCCGGGGACACCTATCCACGAGACGCTGAGTCAGGAAGGCATGGTTGATCCGATTCACTACTGGGTACCTTCCATCGCCACATCGGGCCTGATGATCTACAACGGCAGCCAGTTCCCACGCTGGAGCGGCAGTGTTTTCTCTGGCGCACTGCGCGGCGAGCAGGTTGCCCGCATTACGCTGTCGCCGGATGGCAGTGCCGCGGTGACCGAAGAAACCCTGGTGCCAGGTATCGGGCGCGTGCGTGATATCCGTCAGGGCCCGGATGGTTATATCTATCTGGCCATCGAAGACCGCTCACGTCAGCCAACTGCCATTGTGAGGCTCGAACCAGCGAACTGATTTGCTGAAGGCGCCCGGCGAATGAAAAAATGACCCCTGGTCCGGTGACGGATCGGGGGTCATTTTTTTAGCCAGACTTCGATACTGTTCTGTCTTCTCATCCTTTGGCTGTGATTATGTGGAATAAAAACCCTGAGTGACTCGTTACGTTTTCAGTATCAGCACGACATGGATCACCATCAAATGGAGAGAGACACTATGAAGTACAAGACTTTATTGGCATTGAGTGTAGCGTCACTACTGGGTGCAACGGCCGCTGCGGCGCAGCCAAGCTACAATTACCTGGGCCTGGAATACACGCAAGGGGAATTGCTCGGTGAAGATTTCACAGGTTATGGCGTTGAGGCCAGTATCGGTCTGGGGCAGTCGCTGTTCCTGAAGGGCACTGCATCAACCTCAGAAAACGATGAGGACTATTTCTTCCAGCAGTGGACCGGCAAGCCAGAGCTGATGAACTACAGCGCCGGGTTGGGCGTCCACGCGCCGCTCAGTGAGCAGGCAGATGTTGTTGTCGCTGCCAAGTACATTCGCAGTGAGCTCGATATCGGTGGCAGTACTGTTGAAGCCGATGGTTTTGGTATAGATGCAGGCATTCGTGCCATGCTGACCGACAATGTTGAGCTGGAAGGTATGGTGAATTATATCGATGGTGACGATTTCGAGCAGGAAATTGGCTATCGCGCCGACGCCCGATTCTATCTGACGCCTGCATTCTCGCTTTCTATCGGCTATTTTGACGGTGATGAGGGCGACGCTGCCGAAGGCGTGATCGCTGGTCTGCGCCTGAACTTCTGATTCGCCACATGCAATGACTCCACCTCAGGGCCCACCGCTTTCAGCCGGCCCTGATGGTGGCGAGCTCCTGGCAGCCGCAGGGACGCGGCGGGGCTTGTCGCCGAGCGCAAAGGGCTATACCCTCAACGGATTACGTCAACGTATCATCCGCTGCAGGAAAATGCCCTGTTATGAAATTTCCACTGTTACTTCTGAGTCTTTCAATTCTGGTTGCCTGCTCCGAGCAGTCGTCTTCGCCCAATTCAACATCTGTAAACGATGCGCCCGCTGCCGACCAACAGGCGCCTGCCGATGATGCGGCGGCATGGCCACATGGTTACATGGCCGCCGTCGCCAATCCTTACGCCACGGATGCCGCTGCACGTATGCTGGAGCAAGGCGGGCATGCTGTTGATGCTGCGATTGCTGCCCATGCAGTGCTTGGTCTGGTTGAGCCGGAGAGCTCGGGACTGGGTGGTGGTGGCTTTATGGTTGTTTACGAACAGGAAAGTCAGCAGGTGCGATTCCTTGATGGCCGTGAAACCGCGCCTGCTGCCGCGACGGCAGACATGTTTACCGAAGCCGGTGAGCCACTCGGATATCTCGATGCCTGGCAAAGCGGTCGCTCAGTTGGCGTGCCTGGCACTATTGCGCTCTACAAACTGGCCCACGACACCTATGGCAAACTGCCATGGGCAAGCCTGTTTGAGCCAGCCATCGAGCTAGCCTCGCAGGGGTTTGTGGTTTCAGAAAAAATGGCCGGTTATCTGCCACAAATGGCACAGATCACCAACCTGGATGAAAACCCCGGCGCCGCCGAGTATTTTTACCCCAATGGTGAACCTTTACAGGCTGGCATGGTGATACCCAACCCGGAGTATGCGTTGACTTTGCAACGCGTTGCCGATGAAGGACCTGCAGCTTTCTATTCTGGTGAAATTGCCGAGGCGATGGTGGCCGCAGCTCAGGCCGCACCGCTGGGTGGCACTATGACCATGGATGACATCGCGGCCTACCGCGCAGTTGAGCGACCTGCCATCTGTGGGCCCTGGCGCGATCTGAATATCTGCTCTGCCACGCCACCCTCATCGGGCGCCATGCAGATCATGGTAGCTAATCTGTATGACCATCTGCTACCCGAGAATGCCACGCAGCAGGATCGTGTCCGCGCTTTTGTGGATGCACAGCGTCTTGCCTATGCAGACAGGGATCATTATTTCGGCGATCCCGATCGCATTGATGTGCCATTGGATCTGTTGCTCGATCCGGCATATCTCGAACATCGCGGTCTCAGCCCGGCCGAGCCAGGCGCGACTCCCATGTATGGTGACCCGGTAGCAGTGCTGAACACGGATGTAGTGGCAGAGTGGGCACCTGACCGGACGCTGGAAGCGGCCGGTACCACACATTTTTCCATTGTGGACAGCGAAGGTAATGCAGTGTCCGCCACGATGACTGTTGAGTCTCCGTTTGGCTCCAGTCGCTGGGCAGCTGGTTTCCTGCTGAACAACGAAATGACGGACTTTTCCAGAGACTACCGGCCAGATGAACCTGAACAGGCGAACATGATTCGCCCGGGCGCGCGGCCCCGCTCTTCCATGTCTCCCACGGTAATTCTCGATGCAGATCAGCAGTTGTACATGGTGACGGGGTCGCCGGGTGGCAACTCAATTCCTGCCTACACGGCCAAAACAGTATTGGGAATTGTTGACTGGGGCATGAGTGTGCAGGAGGCCATCGACTTCCCCAACATTATTGCCCGCGGTGAGACCGTGCGCGTGGAAATCGGTGTTGAGCCGGGTCAGCAGCTTGCCGATCAGTTGCGCGCTGCTGGCTACAATGTGCAGGAAAGTGAGGGCGAAAACTCAGGCCTGCACGTCATTCTGGTAACCGATGGAGGCCTGATTGGTGCGGCAGATCCCCGACGCGAGGGTACCGTAGCGGCGGGTCAACCGGAGTGATGATAACTGCACTTCCAACGCTGGCATAATTCGCGCAGCCAGATTTGTCTGCGCGATATTACGGGCCAGGTGTAATACTAAAGCCTGGCAGCCAGCCTGACGAATGTCTTGTGAAAGTCAGCGCTGCTGTGTTGCCAGCACATTAAAGCTGATGCTGACCCGATCACGATCACTCCTGTTCTCCTCCACACCATGTTCCAGCCAGCCCGGGAATACGTAAAGCCGTCCCTCTTCAGGTTTCATCTGGATCTCTTCGGCAGTGAATTCTGAAAGCTGGGTGACTGGATAGGTCATCATCCGTGATGCAACTCTTGGATCGCGAAAATAGATGCTGCCGCATTCCGGCGCTTTCAGGCTTACATAGTAGACTCCGCTGAAATGGCAGTTGGCATGGTAGTGAATCTTGTTCGAGGCACCTGGCGGGCTGACGTTGACCCAGGCCTGATGCAGGTAGCTCAGGTTCGGCATAAAATGAATCGATTCACCAATTCGCTGGCATGCCTGCAGGATGCGTTGATTAATTGGATTAAACTCTGGCAGCGTCTGCAGGTTGTTCGGGCTCTGCCAGCCTTTGACATTGGTGTTCTGCACGCCCGCCGGGTTCTTTTCCTGCATCTGATGTATCAATTTCATCAACTCGGCGTTGAGTGTTGCATGGTCGTCGAAACGGGTACTCCAGACCATACTTGGAAACAGTGGCTGCGGAATTATCTGCAAGATTTTTTCCTTATTTTTGTGTGTGATACGTGGTCTTTCCAGACCGCTGACGCCTGTACAAGAAGATATAATTGAAACGGGCGCTCGTCCAGTTTTTCGTCTTTCTATACATACACCCGTGGTAAAAAGCAGGCACATTTCATCTTAATTGTTACAGGCTGTTGCAATTATTCCTTTATTGGGGGATTATTCAAGCGTTCCAGAAGTTTGTGGTAGGAACTGGCGTTACGATTGGTGACGGGCTAAAGGTTTGCTACCCACAACCTCCGCACTCCGATTGTGGCGTCTTTGCAGTGATAGATACGTCTCAGACAATTAAAATACTAAGGAGTGATATATGCGATTCCACGTGCCCCATCGGCGCAGACTTCTCTGCACGGCAATCTCCCTTTCATTACTTCCACTGGCTGGTCAGGGCTTTGCTCAACAGCAGGAGAGCGGTGTCGAAGTGGAAGAGGTGGTTGTCACCGGTTCCTTTATCCGTCGAAGTGAAGGTTTCACCCAGGCCTCCCAGGTCACCCAGATTTCGGCTGACGATCTCCAGGACGAAGGTACTCTGAACCTCGGCGAAGTGATTCAGAACATGTCTTTCGTTGGTGGTCCTTCTTCATCCATTACCAACACTATTCAGGGCACCAGTTCACGCAGCACCAATATCGACCTGCGTGGTCTTGGCCCTCGCTCTACGCTGACCCTGATGGACGGCAAGCGTATTGCCAACGAAAACGTCAACATGATGATCCCCACGATTGCCATTTCGCGCATTGATATCGTGGCCGACGGTGCTGCGGCGCTGTACGGTAACGAAGCGGTGGCCGGTGTGGTCAACTTTGTACCGTTTACATCCTACGATGGCGTCAAGATTGAAGCCTATGGTGAACAGGATTCCCGCGGTGACTACGATGAAGAGTCACTGCAGATGCTGTGGGGTACCGATATCGGTGACCTGAACCTGGTGCTTGCCGGTCAGTACCGTCAGAACAGCCGCCTGGGATGGGACGAGCGGCCGTACCTGGCGCAGGCTGGTCTGAACTATTCGTCTAACGCTCCGGGTAACTATGTTGTGCCGGTGCGAGACGCCAACGGAGAGTACACGGGCGCGCGAGCGAACCGGCCTGACCCTAACTGTGCTCCGGCATCGGAGCGTCAGTCATACGTTGCTGGTGCCAACAACAACCCCTACGGCATGCTGTTCGGTACTACATGTTTCTTCGACTTTGGTGATACACGAAGCTATCGTGAACCATCTCAGACGGGTTCCATTTTTGCCAATGCCACCTGGGATGTCAGTGATGACCTGACTCTGCGCGCGCAGTACTTTAACACCCGCATGGCTGAACGTGCCTTTACATCAACCTCCAACCCGGGCAACTCGCGGATTGGTGAGCTGATGACTATCCGCGGTGAGATCCCCGGCAACCCCTTTATGGCCAGAAACTCGGCCGGGGCCCAGCTATACGGTGTTGACCTGAATGGTGACGGTGTGCCCGATCGCGGCAACGTTGACCGCAACAATGATGGTTTGATGGACTACATCGTCTCCGGCACCACGCCGAACGGAGTGCCACTGCGTGAAGACGTGCGTCCCCGCACACTGCGGCCGATCAACAAGACGCATACACCATCAGATGGTCATACACAGGACATGGACAATATTTCTGACCTGACCGACCATAACAGCCGTTTCATGCTGCAGGCTGACTTTACAGTGCCAATGCTGGAAGGCTGGGAAGGCATGGCAGCGTATGCCCAGAACTACAACAAGATTCGCTATATGTCGAACCAGAATTACGACATCACAGCGATGAACCAGGGGCTTGCCTGTGATGTGGTCAACGACCGCGATGCCTGTTACAACCCCTTCTTTGTGGTTGATCAGGCCGACAACAACTCCGTTCAAGTGATGAATGCCATTGCTGCCCGTTCCAAGGAAGAGAGTGAAGAATGGCTGAACACCATCGATATCGTGTTAAACGGTGAAATATTCCCAAGCAGCCTGCAGCTGCCGGGCGGTACCATTGGTGCCGCGGTGGGTTATCAGCGTCGTGACGATAAGTACACCAACACGCCGTCAGTTCATGAGATTCGTGGTGTTACCTGGATCGGCAGCCCGATACCAGAAAATGTCACATCAGGTAGCCGTGAGGTGGATGCCTACTTCCTCGAGCTGGCTCTGCCAGTCTTGAGCAACGTTGAAGTGGAAGCGGCGGTACGTCGCGAAGACTTCAGCACAGGTCAGGAGTCTACCGACCCGAAATTCGGTGTGACCTGGGCGGCTACTGACTGGTTAAGCCTGCGTGCCACCACCGGTGATGCATTCATCGCACCAACCATTTCCCAGCTGCTGGATCCGGTAAGCTGTGGTCTGTCCACCGTAACTGACCGCTTCTCGTCGTTCTCGGCGTTCACCACGGCCTGTTCGGGTGGTAACCCCAATCTGGAGAACGAGGTGTCTACCTCACAGCAGCTCGGTTTCGACCTGGCATTTGGCAACTTCGACATGTCAGTCACCTGGAACGAGACAGACTTTGAAAACCGTATTGTGGGTATCACTGGCCAGCAGGTCATGAATGCCGACTTTGAAGCCTTCAAAGCCTGGTCCGGATTTACCGGAAGTGGTGTAGGTGCGGCGAACCAGCCATCACGTGCGCAGCTGCAGGCGTGGCTGAACAGTGGTCTGAGCAACCCGGACATCATTCGTGACCCGAACGACCTGGGCACAGTTCTGCAGGTGACTTCACCTGGCAGCGTGAACGCTCAGAGCGTGAAAGTAACCGCGTATGACATCCAGGGTAACTACAACATGAGTCTGCGTGACTGGGGTGATCTGCGTTTCAACCTGCAGGCTACCTATATTGATGAGTTCCTGTATCAGGACGACGTTGATAGCCCGGTCATTGATGGTGTTGGAAAAACCAACCTGTTGACCGGTACCGCACCGGCGCTGCCCGAGCTGAAAGCCAACCTGCGCATTGGCTGGACGCTCGACAATCACGCGGTCACGGGCACTGTACGCTACGTCGGTGCTACGGACTGGGACGGCACTGACTACACACGTATCATCGCCTGGTTTGCCAACACCAATCCAAACCCGTCTATCGTAGGCGGTGAAATCCGCGCCTGGACAGACTTCGACCTGGCTTACACCTACCGCGGCTACAACCTGTACGGCGGTGAGCTGGCGTTCACACTGGGTTCACGCAACCTGTTCGATCGTCAGGCTCAGCGTACTCCGGACTTTGCCGGCGTCATGGGTGAGCTGCAGGATCCAATGGGTCGCTCAATCTACGCCCGCGCGGTATACGAGTTCTAATACCGCAAGTGATGGGCGTCTGATCTGCAATGGTCTGATCGGGCGCCCACTAACTGCGAGACGTAAAGACTCATGCAAAAAGGCCCCTCGGGGCCTTTTTCATTTGGGTGTGGTGCAAAGATATGATTTTATCGTGAGAAGAAGGTGTCGAGATTTCTCTGCCTGACAGCCTGGTCTCAGGGTTTGATAAGTCCAGCCCGTATCGCGATGATTGCCAGCTCGGCACTGTTCGACGCATTGAGCTTCTGTTTGATGTTGTAAAGGTGAGTCCCGATAGTGCGGGGGCTCAATGACATGGTATCGGCTATTTCCTGCACGGACCGACCTTTGGCAAGTTCCAGAAAAACCTTGAACTCTTTTTCGCTCAGCGCATCCAGTGGATTCTTTGAACCTGAGACCTGCTCAACGGCCATCGCCTGGGCAACCTCCGGTTCCAGATAGACCTGACCCTTGTACACAGCACGAACCGCCTGCATTAATACATCAGCTGCCGATCGTTTGGTCACATAACCTGACGCACCCGCTTTAAGTACACGGCGGGCATGCATGATATCTTCATGTGCTGACAGCACCAGAATTCTCTGTTGTGGATATTTGGCAAGCACTCTGCCGATGGCTTCCAGCCCGCCCATGCCTGGCATGGAGATGTCCATGATCAGAACATCGGGAGCCAGTGTCTGGAGCTGTTTCAGCGCATCTTCGCCGCTCTGGGCTTCCCCGAGTACCTCGATATCATCGGAGCCTTGCAGCAATAGCTTGAAGCCCATGCGGACGACAGCATGATCGTCCACCAACATGACACTAATCTTTTTCATGGCTTCATTTCTTCCTGACCCACGGGTAGTTCAGCGCGGATGGTTGTTCCGCTCTCAGGCTTGGACTCATAGCTGACTTCGCCGCCGAAAGCCTGCACGCGTTCCTTGATACCTGCCAGACCGAAACGGCGAGTCTCTGCAAAGTCCTCACTGAGCCCTTTGCCGTCATCGCGGATGACGATCTTGAGGCGATCCGCCTTTTGCGCCTCATGCTTGTCTGCCTGCACCGACAATGACACCTGGACATTTACGGCATCGGCGTGTTTGACCACATTGGTCAGCGACTCCTGCACCACACGATAGACAGTGATATTAACGTTTTCATTATACTGATTAAGTGCATCCTCAGTGGTCAGCACGATATTGAGTTGAGGATGCTGTTTCTGATACTGCGAGACCAGGTCGTCGATGGCATCATTCAATCCCAGGTGATCCAGCGCGCTGGGTCGTAGCTGGCGGATCATCGAGTGAACCACATCATAAATATGTGATGCCACCTCAATAATGGTTCTTGCATTGCGTCGGGTTTCTTCGTTTTCAGAGTCGCTGCGGTTGGCAATGGTGGTGCCGACCGTCTTGATGGCAGTAATGCATTGTCCAAGTTCGTCGTGCAGCTCTCTGGCAATCGCGCGGCGCTCTTCCTCAAGTTTCACCTGTATCAACTGCGTGAAACGTCGGTTCTGTTCCAGTTCTTTCTCTGCAGCCAGACGCTGCTGCTCTTCCCGGGCGAGCCGGGCATTTTCAATCAGTGCCTCCTGCAGCGACGAGGCCATGCGATTAAAAGTCTGAGAGATCGCATTGAATTCAGGCAGGTCGTAGTGCTGAAGTCGGACATCGTAGTTGCCTCGTTCCATTTCGGTCAGAGCCGTGACGATGTCGTTCAGTGGTTTTAGCGTGCGGCCCAGAATCTGGTAGACCGCAATATTCAGCAGGATTATGATGGCGAGCACAAACAGAGCAAACTGCCAAAGCTCATCCCAGGCGTCTAGTACGGATCTAGAGGAGTCGGGTGTAATCAGTATGGAGCCGCCAGGAACTGGCAGCCTGACTTCACTGGTATCCGGAGCCACCAGGGCACTGAACCAGTCGGGAGCCCACCGGCCCTGCTTGTAGTCCGAGGGCGGGGACTCGTATATGAGTTGATTATTGGTGTCATAGATGCGTACTTCATTGGCGCGCACACGACCGACATTTCTCATGTAATCAACCAGGCTGGCCATGGGGTCTGATATTTGTGCCAGCTCCAGCGGTGAGGGCGTGATAGCCTGCAGCAGTTGAATGGCAACCCGGGTGCCGGCCTCAATCTCCTGGTCTATTGATCGGCGCTTGTAATCAATCAGCATATAGGCCATGACCGCCAGGCAGGCGATGCCGACCAGGGAAATACTCAGGCCAACCCGAAAGCGCAGATTCATATCAGCCTCTTATTCCTTGATTCGCAACAGGTCGCGCATCGCATCGGTCTCTTCGCGTAATGCGCTGGCCATGCTATCGGAAAGTCCGCTATGTCCGGCCTTGCCTACCAGGCGAAAGCGGGCGTCAGGTAGTTGCTCGCTCAGTTGCCATGCGGTGATCGGCGGACAGACCATGTCCAGTGCGCCCTGGACGATTGTCACCGGCATGCTGAGAGACGCTGCACTGTTCAGCAATGAAACATCCGCCATAAAACAGTGATGCTTTAGGTAATGCAACTGGATTCTGGCACGATTCAATAAGGCCTGACTCGGCTGCAGTTCCGTTGCCGAAGATTGCCCGTTTGACTCAACACCGATGCTCATAATCTGCATTTCATAGTTTACCCAGCGCACAGCTGCCTCGCTCGCGAGTCTTTCATCACTGCTGAACACGGCTTCATGATATGACTGGATCAGGTTGTCTGACATACCGTCGGTCAACTGCTGGAATGCGGCTGGAGCAAAGCGTGACAGGCCGTTGGTGAACCACTCTACTTCCTCGTCTGTCGCCAGGAACACGCCACGCAGAATCATGGCAGCCACATGTTGTGGAAATTTTCGCGCATAGGCGAGTGCCAACGCGCTGCCCCAGGAACCGCCAAACAGCATCATCCTGCCCTCGATGCCGAGAATCTCTCTCAGAGCGTTAATGTCTTTGATTAGTGCCTGAGTGTTGTTGTCGCGTGTTTCCCCCGCCGGTCGAGACTGCCCGCAGCCGCGCTGGTCGAACAGCACAACGTCGAAGAACTCGGGATCGAAATAGCGTCGGTGATTGGCGTTGATCTGACTGCCGGGCCCACCGTGCAGGAACACAACAGGGTACCCGCCTTTGCGTCCGCAACGTTCAACGTAGAGTGAATGGCTTGGCGATACCTGGATCCATTGTTTCTCCCTGGGCTCAATATGTGGATAAAGCGTGTTGATATGACCCCCTGGCTATTCGAAATGGCTTGTAAGTTGTTATGAAGACGGCACTTTTTTACAGGGTTGAAATGGTTTTGCCAATAGTGGGCGGCGCAATCTAATGAAAATCATGAGTCGCAATTGCTGATAATGCGGCTGCCTGAACGCTCCCCTCAGGGCAACAATCGAGATGCTTCAGACGCCGGTCGATGTGTTCTTCTGGCGCCGTAGCCCCGCTTAGCCGGGAAAACCCATTTACCACGGAGATTACACTATGTGGACTAAACCTGCTTACACCGAAATGCGTTATGGCTTTGAAGTCACCATGTACTTCGCCAACCGTTAATTTTCAATTAATGGTGAAACCACAAAGAGAAGGCAGCCGGCAACAATGACTGCTTTCTCTTTGTTTTTGGCCAAGGATACCCTATGAGAGTTCATGTCCTGGGTTCCGCTGCGGGCGGCGGCTTTCCGCAGTGGAATTGCAACTGTCCGAACTGTGATGGTTTGCGCAAAGGTACTATCAAAGCCACAGCTCGCACCCAGTCTTCAATTGCGGTCAGCAGCGATAACATCAACTGGCTGCTGTTCAATACATCACCCGACATCCTGACCCAGATTCAGCAATTCCCGGAGTTGCAACCGGGACGCGCAATTCGCGACACCGCTATACGTGGCATTGTTTTGATGGATGCGCAAATCGATCACACCACTGGTCTGTTCATGCTAAGGGAAGGCAAAACGCCACTGGATATCTATTGCACGGACATGGTCCACGAGGATCTGACCAGGGGCAACCCGATATTCAATGTGCTGGGGCATTTTTGTGGTGTGACCTGGCATCAGATTCCCACAGCAGCGGGCAGTAGCTTTGAAGTAGAAGGTATTGATGACATCCGCATTACGGCTGTGCCACTCAGCAGCAAGGCGCCGCCATTCTCTCCGCACCGTCACGACCCGCACGAAGGTGACAATATTGGTATCCAGCTGGAAGACACGCGCAGCGGCAAGAAGCTTTTTTATGCGCCCGGGCTGGCATCAATCGAACCACATCTGCTGCCGTTCATGCAGCAGGCCGATTGCCTGATGGTGGATGGCACCTGCTGGACGAACGATGAAATGCAGGCACTTGGGATCAGCAATAAACTCTCTCTTGATATGGGACACATGCCTCAGTCAGGCCCGGACGGTATGATCAAGGCATTGAAACAGTTTTCTGCCTCAAAAAAGATACTTATCCATATCAACAACACCAACCCTATCCTGCGCGAGGATTCACATGAGCGAGCGATGCTGCAGCAGGAGAAAATCGATGTGGCCTTTGATGGCATGGACTTCAGTCTTTGAGTTCCACTTTTCCGATTAATGCAGGAGTTTTCCATGACAGCTGATACTGCTGCACCCTGGTCAGTAGAAGAGTTTGAGGCCCGCCTGCGTGCCAAAGAAAAGAATTACCATATTTTTCATCCATTCCACATAGCCATGAACAGTGGGCAGTGTACTAAAGCCCAGGTGCAGGGGTGGGTGCTGAATCGTTTTTATTATCAGGTCATGATTCCCATAAAAGACGCAGCTGTGATGTCGAACATGCCTGACAAAGAGCATCGACGTTTGTGGGTGCAGCGCATTCTCGATCATGATGGCCTGGAAGGTGAAGACGGTGGCATTGAGGCCTGGCTGGCATTGGCTGAAGCGGTTGGTCTCGCGCGCGATGACGTACTGTCGCTTAAAAAAGTGACACCCGGCGTTAAGTTTGCTGTTGATGCCTACGTCAACTTTGCCAGAAATTCTCCCTGGCAGGAGGCAGTGTGTTCCTCGCTGACCGAGTTGTTTGCACCCACCATCCACCAGAAGCGACTCGACAGCTGGCCCGAACATTATCCGTGGATCGATGCCAGCGGATACCAGTATTTCCGCAAACGACTGTCTGAGGCGCGGCGTGATGTTGAGCATGGCCTGCGGGTCACGCTTGCTCACTTCAGGACAAGAGCGGAGCAGGAAAAGGCACTGAATATTCTGCAATTCAAACTCAATGTGCTCTGGACCATGCTGGATGCCATGCAGGTTACTTACGGCATTGGCGAGTCCAACACTGGTGCAATTGCGAGGATGAGTCAATGAGCCTTGATACCAGCCAGCCACTTAAGCTCGCCAGGCAATACAAGCTGCAATGGGAAAAAGTACAGGATGCCTGGGTACTTTTGTACCCCGAGGGAATGGTCAAGCTGACCGGCAGCGCCGGTGAAATTCTTACGCGTATCGATGGCGAGCGCAGCGCGCAGGACGTAATTGCCAATCTTCAGGCAGCATTTCCTGGCGCTGATCTGCAGCAGGATGTCATCGATTTTCTGGAGCATGCCCATGACAAAGGCTGGATCACCCCTGTCTGACACCATAAAGCCGCCACTGTGGGTCAATGCAGAAATCACCTACAAGTGTCCGCTGCATTGCGTGTTTTGTTACAACCCGCTGAATTATGCCTCGACTTTCGAGAAAGAGTTGTCGACCGCACAGTGGCTTAAGGCCTTGCGCGAGGCGCGTGAGCTGGGCGCCGTGCAGCTGGGTATTTCTGGTGGTGAGCCACTAATGCGTGACGATTGCGAAGAGATCGTCGCTGAGGCCAGCAAGATGGGTTATTACGTCAACCTGCTTACTTCCGGGATAGGGCTGACTGAGGAGCGCATTGCGGCATTCAAGGCGGGTGGTCTGGATCAGATCCAGTTGTCCTTTCAGGATTCCACCAAAGAAATGAACGATTTTCTGTCCAGCACGCGTACCTTCGATCTTAAGCGGAAAGTCGCCCGGCTGATAAAGCAATACGACTACCCCATGGTGCTTAACGTCGTACTGCATCGTCTGAACATTGATCACATAGAACAGATACTGCAGATGGCCGAGGAAATGGAAGCCGATCATGTTGAGCTGGCCAACAGCCAGTACTACGCATGGGCGCTGAAGAACCGTGAGCAGCTGATGCCGAGTCGCGAACAGCTTGAACACGCCGAAGCCGTCTGTAATCAATTTCGCGAGCGCCTGGGTAACAAGATGAAGTTGTACTTCGTGGTGCCGGATTATTATCAGGACCGACCCAAAGCCTGTATGAACGGCTGGGGTACCGTGTTCCTCAACATAGCTCCCGATGGGCTTGCCTTACCCTGCCATGAAGCGCGCATGTTACCGGGGCTGGAGTTTCCCAATCTGCGCGACCACGATGTGCGCACTATCTGGTATGAATCGGAAGCCTTCAACGCCTACCGGGGCGACAGCTGGATGAAGGAACCTTGTCGCAGCTGCGATGAAAAGCACAAGGACTTTGGTGGCTGCCGCTGTCAGGCTTATATGTTGACGGGCGATGCGCGCAATGCAGACCCTGTATGCAGTAAATCCCCACACCACTCGATCGTGACCGATCAGGTCGCGCTTGCTCAAAGAGCGCAGTCAACAGACGAGGAAGTGCGTCCGGTGATCATCTTTCGTGACGATAAAAACTCTCGCGCATTCGTGAACGAATGACGATGGAGCCGGGTGGCTTTACGCTTGTTAGTTGTCGCACCTCATAAGTGCAGGTCCCGATGGAATCGTCTATAACCCGTAAGAGAGTCGAGATTTTCGGCTCGATTAAGATTCTAAAGGAGATCGTCTAATGAGAGAGCTTACGGAAAGCGAAATCGCAATGGTTGGCGGTGGGAATGTATGGCAGTTCGTAAAGAATACTGCGCTGGGAGGCGCTGTATGGGATAGTGTGAAGTTTGTCGGGTCCTGGGCTGCAGATACATTCCTCGCCAGTGACGGTTCAAGTGGGTCTCGTTACCCAATCGAAGATTGTCAGGAATGTAGCTGATATTCATTGTCGCCGACCAGTCAAACGCCGAGCGATGACTGGTTGGCCAGGAGCATTTGCTGATGCGACTTTCTTGGTTTTATGTCGTTCTTGCCGTTTGGAGCGCCGTCTTTTTCTTCTTTGTTCAAGCATTCTTCGCGCCATTGCTGGATGCCCAAATTCGGCCCTCAGCAGACGCGTTGTCAGCAGGCGGGTTCATTGTCACAGTAGGCTTTCTGTGGGCCTCCATTAAGCCAGGCGGGAGTGGCCCACTTCACGTGAGGGTTGCTGCGAGGGTAGTTTTCTTCGTCACTTACATGGCTTATGAGTTGATGTTTGGACAGGCAATATTTGGTGTGATTGATTGGTTGTTACTTGCATTCTGTTGTCTTATAACAATTGCCCCACTACTATTCGAATCACGACGTTCTATACGCTCACGATGAATTTTCTATGTGGCAAAGTGGAAGATGGCGTGATAGCGATATAAACTCTGGTGTTAGTGAATGCTTCTCCAGCCCAAGCTTGTGTTTAGATAACACTTCTGATCAGTCTGCGGTTCATGGATTCCACAAGCTATATTGTCATTCTTTTCCTCTGCCTGATTGTCGTGGCCGTCTTTCTTTGGCTTTTTGTCTACCCCGCCTGGCGTCGCCAGCGCCTGGAGGCAACACCCTTCCCTGTAGAGTGGGATAAGATCGTTCAGCAACGACTGCCGTTCTATGGAGCGATGTCACCAGAACTAAAAAGGGCACTGCAGGTCCGGATCGCACACTTTATTGCTGACAAGCGTTTTGAGGGCTGTGCCGGTCAGGTGATTGATGATGATGTTAAGGTCAGTATTGCTGCCCAGGCCTGTCTGCTTATCCTCAACCGGCCCAGCGACTATTATTCTGAGTTGCGAACCATTCTGGTGTATCCGGCCGGGTTTGTGGTTCGGCATGACAATGTCGATGAGTACGGGCTGGTATCACAGGATGCGCACGCACTTTCAGGGGAGTCGTGGAACAATGGGCGCATTGTCCTGTCCTGGGAGGACGTCAAGCACGGCGCCAGTGACTTCCGAGATGGCACCAATGTCGTTCTGCATGAATTTGCCCACCAGCTAGACCATCAAAGTGGCGCTACCAATGGGGCGCCGCTGCTGACAGACCGTCATTCGAATCAGCAATGGGCCGCCGTATTCAGCGCAGAGTTTGAACGCCTGCAGGCGCTGGCGATGTCCTACGACACTGACTTTATTCAGACGATCAATGACGAAGTGCTGGACTTCTATGGCGCTACCGAACCGGCGGAGTTCTTTGCAGTGGCGACCGAGGCATTTTTCGAGAAGCCAGGTGAGCTTGCCGTGCAGCACCCGCAACTCTTTGAACAACTTCAAAATTATTACGGCATCGATCCGCGCTCGTGGGGACACTGACGCCAGTTGGCAGTGCCGGCGGGTGAGGCGCCCTGCAGTCTAGGCATCCTGAGGCCACCAGGCAGGGTCGGCAGCTGCTGCATGGATGCAATGACTTTTGATTTGCTGTATAACTTATGTCGCAAGCGATATAAATTGCGAATCACCCACACGATTTTGGAAATCGCCAACAATAGAGAGAATTCAAATGAAAAAGTTGATCAGCCTGACAGCGGTGTTGCTACTGGCAAATTATTTCGTTGCTGCGGTGCCGGCAGCAACCGCACAAAGCGCGAGCATGGCAAACACCGCCCCTGTGCCCGAATTCACCATATATCACCTTGAGGGGCGCCGTTCAGAGCGTCTGGTCTGGCTGATGGAAGAGCTGGGTCTGCCCTACGATCTGGAGTTCACGCGTGGCGATCTGGGAGCGTCCATGGCTGCCATTCGCGCCATCAACCCTGACATGCCAGTGGCACCTACCGTTGTATACGATGGCCAGGTGCTGGTTGAGTCTGGTGCCATTATCGAAATGATTCTTGCGCGCCATGGTGGTGGTCGCCTGGTTCCACCACTTGATTCCCCTGACTTTGCGACTCACCTGATGTGGATTCATTACTCTGAGGGTTCACTGGCTGCGCGCGCCATCGCCGACTATCGTGTCTGGCAGATCCAGCCACCAACAGCCCGCTCGCCGCTGGTTGATTCAGAGGCTGTGGTACAGTTTGCGGAGAACTTTCTTGATGACAAGCCCTGGTTTGGCGGGGACGACTTTTCCGCGGCCGATATCATGATGCTGTTTCCATTGAACTTTGCCTTTGTGCTTAATATTGTAGACAGCACACAGTTTCCCAATATCAATGCCTGGATGGAAAAAGTCACATCCCGGCCGGCCTATCAGGCCATGCTGGACAAAGCACGTCCCGATGGCATGATTGGCTCATTGCCAGCGCTGCCCGCCCATGCACCGTCGGGACCTCGCTAGAAATTTACCGTGCGCGATGGCTGACGGGCTGGGTTAGGCTTGTGTCTAACTTGGCCCGGTTCTGCCGGCCATACAGCCATCAATCCATTAACCGATAATCAGTTAACAGGACAATCATGACAGTACCTTCTACTTATCTGCAGATGTTTTCAACACTTACTGAGTCTGGCGAACTGCGCCTGGAATTGATCGAAAAACCTGTACCCACGCCCAAAGCCAATGAGGTACTGGTGCGCATCGAGGCGACGCCAATCAACCCTTCAGACCAGGGAGTCATGTTCGGCTGGGCCGACATCAGCGCCGCCAGCACCTCCGGAGATGGCAGCAGTGCCGTTCTTAGCGCTCCTGTCTCCGAGCAGGGAATGCGTGTCATGAAAGCACGCGTGGGACAGGCGTTGCCGGTTGGCAATGAGGGTGCCGGCACAGTCGTAGCCACTGGCGATTCCGAGTTGGCGAGCAGCCTGCAAGGCAAGGTCGTGGCTGTCATGGGCGGCAGCATGTATGCACAGTATCGCTGTGTTGATGCTACCACCTGTCTGCCTTTGCACGACGGGCACAGCGCCAAAGATGGTGCCTCCTGTTTCGTGAATCCGCTGACCGCGCTATCCATGATCGAAACCATGAAAATGGAAGGGCATTCGGCGCTGGTTCATACAGCCGCGGCATCCAATCTCGGGCAGATGCTGGTGCGTATTTGCCAGGCGGATGGCGTTGAGCTGGTTAATATCGTACGTAAAGATGAGCAGGCTAAGCTTTTGCGCGACATGGGAGCCAAGTATGTTGTTAACTCCAGCTCCGATAATTTCAAAGCAGAGCTGACCGACGCCATTCACGCTACTGGTGCGACACTTGCGTTTGATGCTACCGGCGGTGGAACACTGGCGTCTGACATTCTGGCCTGCATGGAGGCAGCGGCTTCACGCACCCCCGGTGCCTACAGCATTTATGGCTCGGTAAAGCACAAGCAGGTTTATCTGTACGGTAACCTCGACACATCTCCTACTGTCTTGCAGCGCGCCTACGGCATGGCCTGGGGCGTGGGTGGCTGGCTGTTGCCCAACTTCCTGGCCAAAGCTGGAACAGAGGTTGCTGGACGCCTGCGAGCGCGTGTGGCCAGTGAGCTGAAGACAACGTTCGCCAGTCACTACACTAACGAAATCTCCTTGGCCGAAGCGCTGGATGCCGATACCGTCCGTCAATACTACGCCAAGCACACTGGCGAGAAGTTCCTGATCTGCCCGCAGAAATGATGGTAGTGACGGGAAATCAGCGCTGAGCCAGACTCTCACGCACGCTCTTCACATGCGTGCGTGAGAGCGGACAGCGCTGCTGGTGGGTCAACAATAGCTCATACTTGCCGGCGCCCAGCGATCGAAGTTCGTGAACCGCATCGAGGTTGACCAGGTGAGAGCGGTGAGCTCTGATGAAGTTTGTCGGTAGAAGGGTTAGCAATTCTTTCAAGGCGCGATCATCGAGGATCGTCTCGCCACTGCTCAGCCGGATCTGGGAATAGTTGCCGGCCCCCTGTATGGTCAGAATATCTTTACAATCTACGACCCGTGTTCTGCCGGCGGAGCTGACCAGCAGACTGGCTGGCCTGGGCTGGCTGCCAGTGGCCGCCACGGGCCTGCACATCGCTGCCAGCAGCGGGACCATGGCCGCATACAGGTATTGATCAAAGAACAGGTCTTTGTCCAGACTCAGACTCAGCAAAAGGCAGCCCAGCGCTGATGTCTGAAAGAGTCGGTCTGTGTGAGTCGTGTTTGGTGATCTCCATACCAGGACGATTGACGCCGGCACGCAAACCCAGAGTGCAGCATGGACGATGTCCTGAGGTGGTCCAAGCCACAGGGTGGCCGCGATACCTGCTGTAACCAGTGCCAACAGTCCGCTGACTGGCAAGCGGAAACCTCCGCGCCTGGCAAAGTAGAATGGCAAGGTGCAGGTAAATACCATCAGTGCACTGGCAACCAGTCCTAGCCGCAGCATGTGTAATCCGTAAGGGTAGGCGTAGAAGGCGCGGAAAAGTTCTGCGCTGGCGGCTACCAATAGGCCAATGGCCATGACCATTGCCAGGCGTCGCTCGCAGATGTTGGCGCTCACTATCACGAAAGTCGTAATAAGCAGAAGAACGAAGCCAAGCAGCGGGGTCGCGTAGTAGCCAATCGGTCGTCGAATCTCGGAGGAGTAGCTGGCCAGTCGCAGGCCCGGCAGTATCTCACTGCCGTGAATTATTGAGTTCAGGCTGTGTTGCCGGTAGTGACTGGAAAGCTCCAGCAGGGCGATGTTATTGCCGGGCACCACGGTGTCGACAGGCAGATGGATGATGGCATCAATAGGCCCGGCTGACTCACTTTCGGGCTCTTCGGCAGGTAAACCTTTAAAGCCGACTTCATGGTCATTCCAGTAAACGCGGGCGGAGAAAGTGCCAGACAGATAAAGACCAAGCGGGGGTGCATCGGGTCCGGCACTGGCGACTGGCACGGTGAACACGGCGCGCAGCCAGCCATGATCATCACTTAGCTGCAGCGCGTCCAGTTGAGCTGGCCGCCATGGGCCGGATCGCTCGTCAGCCAAAGAGACGGAGATCAGTCCCAGTGCGTTCTGAGTGCTCGTGGGTTGCAGAAGCTGAGGTACTGCAAGCATCAACGCCGCAACCAGGTAGGGTGCGATCACCCAGGCGGCGAGGTATCGATCGAAAGCGGGAATCTGCAAAGCGGTTCCAGGTGCATTTCACATGGGAATAATGACGTTTCACGTATTATGCCTTGCTGGCGCCAGAGGCTTCAAAGACTATTGTCACTGGAGTCATTGCACTGTCTCAGGAGTAATTATGCATTTCAATCGTCTGTCCGGGCTGCCATCGCTTACGCTTGTCATCAGCCTTGCCCTGACTTTGCCCGCCCAGGCACAGCCACATCAGGCAGCGTCATTGACGGGGCAGCAGGTGACGCAGATGCTGTCGCAGGCCGAGTCCATGTTCTCTCGACAGCAACTGGTGGGGCTGCAGGCAGCCATTTATGACGGACAGCGCGTGCATGAGCTCAATCTTGGCTATGCCGATATCGAACACCGTGTGCCTGTAAGCTCAGAAACACGATTCGAAATTGCATCTGTCACCAAGGCGTTTACCGGACTTGCCCAGCTACTGCTGGCAGAATCGGGAGAGCTGGATCTGGATGAGCCCATTCAGACCTACGTGCCGGAGTTCCCGGTTGCGCCCGAAGGAACGCTGACAACTCGCCAACTCGCTGGCTCTACAGGAGGAATTCGGCACTACCAGTCGGAGCGGGATGTTGTGTTTTACTCGACTCATTACGATTCGGTTATTGATGCCCTGACGTTATTCAAGGACGACGCACTGGTCGCAGCACCCGGTTCTGAAAGTCATTATTCGAGCTACGGATTCAATCTGATGGCTGCAGTCATCGAGCGCGCTGGCGGCAAGCCGTTTACGGAAATCATCCAGTCTCAAGTACTCACGCCCATGCAGCTGAAAAACACCGGATTTACAGACGTCCGGGTGCCAATGCCGCACAGGAGTCGGCATTACACGTTCATCGACCTTTACAGCCGCGAGGTATTGCCATCTCTGCAGGTGATGCCCACCCTGAATCACAGCTATAACATGGGTGGTGGCAACATGTACTCAACGGCAAGCGATCTGGTCAGTTTTGGGCGCCAATTGATGGGGCAGGAGTTCTTGAGTGATCACGTCCGGGCCGAACTGGAAGCGACGCATTTTACGTCCGGTGGGCAGCCCAGCATGTTCAGTGATGGCTGGGTCATGATTGGACTACAGTCACAGCCACGCTTCCTGATGGCCGGCGGCAGCTATCCGGGAACACTGTCCCTGCTGCTGATCTTCCCGGAACTTCAGGTAGTGGCCGCCATGCTGACCAACACCTGGGGCAAAGATGGGCCGGACGTGATGGACCAGCTGATCATGGCCTGGACAGACCCGGCCTTACTTGCTCCGGAAGACTAAGCGACTTTGTCAGTGAGCGGCCCGTAACCATGAACCAGCACGTACAATAGCGGTGCAAACGACCCCAGCAGCAGCGTCGCCAGCAACCACGGCCAGAATCTAATCTGTCGGCGCTGCGCGTCTTTCCATAGAAACATCAGGACCAGAATAAGCGCCGCAGCCAGATCAACAAACACCTGCCAGCCGGCCGTGCTGTCAATCAATAATCGGAAAATTCCGATGTATCCAACGTCAGCCAGGGCGAGAATTGTTACAGCACCCAGTGCAAGCAATAGCACCAGCGATACGATAGGCGTTCATAAGGTTTCTCCTGTAGCGAGTGCTACATAATAACGAAGTAGTGTAGCGAATGCTACATGCAGAATTTATGACGGACAGGAAACAAACAATTCGAGCGGCTGTTGCTGCTTACCTGCTTGAGACAGGGCTGACTGGTCTCGGCATTCGCGCGCTGGCAAAAGCTGCCGACACAAGCGATCGAATGCTGATTTACTACTTCGGGAGCAAAGATGAGCTGTTACGCGAGTCGTTGATGCTAGTAGTGGAAGGTCTTTCCCAGCAGCTGGATCAGGAGCTTGGCAGCGAGAGGCAGCGCAGCGCTGAGCTGCTCGAAAAACTGACCATCCTATGCCAGCGGCCGGACTGGCGGCCCATGACAAGCCTCTGGTTTGAGATTGTAGGACTCGCGGCCAGGGGGAGCGCGCCATTTCAGCCGGTCGCGTGCGAAATCGCTGATGCGTTCATCGACTGGATAACAGTACACCTCATTGATGCTGAACGGCATCAGGCCGCTGATGTGTTTGCTCACCTGGAAGGCCGCATGTTGCTGGCAGTGATCGGGCGCTGATCAGAAAGGCCAGAGAATAATAGACCAGATTATTCCAGTACCGATCAGGCTGAACAGCACTGCGGCTGAGCCGATGTCTTTGGCGCGACCGCTAAGTTCATGATACTCATGGCCGATGCGGTCTATTGCCACCTCGATGGCGCTGTTCAGCATTTCGGTGATCAGCACGATGAGCAGCGAAGCAACCAGCAGGGCGCGTTCAGCGGGAGTTACATCAACCAGAACGATGACGGGTGTCAGCAGAACCACAAGGCCCACCTCCATCCGGAAGGCCTCCTCGGAATGCCATAAGGCTTTCAGGCCCTGCATGGAAAAACGCGTTGCGTTAATCAGTCGCCTGATCCCTCTGGCCTGCGGTTTCATCGGGCTACCTCAATATTTCAGGAAGAAGTATTCAGCTTGCCTGCCAGGACGGCAGCAGCTCGCGCGCATAATATACTAAAAATACCCGCTACGCTTCTTGCGCTCCATGGAGACCGCCTGCGCGTAACCTCACTTTCCAGAGATTTAGATAAAGGAAAAAGCTGTAGAAATCTGCCTGACAGCCGATACAGGCTAAAGGCCGGTTATCATGTCTGAGCTTATCCTTTTGACGCAGTTGATAGAATGCGATGAATTCCAAACTGAAAATTATTGACAATCTGGCGCTTGCCCCCCACGACCAGGGAGAGCAGGTAGTTGAAAAGGCGGGCTATTATCAGGGTAATAGCTACCTTGAATTTGAATCCAGGCGCCTCTATTCCGCGTTCCAGCCCATCTACAGCATTGCCCACAAGCGCATTGTCGGGCTGGAGGCGCTAGTGCGCGCCGTCGATGATAAGGGCCAGGCGGTGACGCCAGCCGCGCTGTTCAGCAGGCGCCAGGGGGAAGCCATCCACCAGCTGGACCTGATCTGCCAGCAAGTACACCTGCAGAATTTCCATGCGCTGGACCCGCCCGATGCCTGGTTGTTCCTCAATGTTGACCCCTCCACTCTCAGTCGGTGTGCCCGCTATACTGACTTTCTGAACGATCTTCTTGTTCGCTACAACTACACGCCAAACCGTGTGGTGATCGAGATTCTTGAGTCCAGTATCGAGGACGAAAGCGAGCTGGAGCAGACTATTGGTCAGTACAAAGACCTGGGGTTCCTGATTGCGATTGACGACTTCGGTGCCGGACATTCCAACTTTGAGCGCATCTGGCGGATTCAGCCGGATATCGTCAAGCTGGATCGAGGGATGCTCAAAAAGGCTGGCCAGGATGATAGTGTCAAAGAGTTGCTGAAAGGCATTACCAGCATGTTGCACAACTGCAAATGTCTGGTGCTGGCTGAGGGTGTTGAAACAGCCGAGGAAGCCCTGGCGGCAATGGACGCTCAGGTCGATCTGATTCAGGGTTATTATTTCGCGCGCCCATTTCTTTTGTCCGAGTCGATAGCGACGCGCCGCGGTCTGTGGAAAGAGCTTTATAACGAGTTTGACGAGCTGAATCTCTTTATTCAGGAGCGCAAGCGTGAGAGCCTGGAGCCTTACCGGAATCGATTTGCGGCGCTGACGGTTGGCGCACAAAAGAAAAACCAGCTTGATGAAATTGCTCATCTAATGTTCAAGCTGCCCCACAGTATCCGTCTTTACCAGTTGGCGCTTGATGGAGAGCAGTGTCACGCCAATATCAACAGCCCCACCATCCAGATTAAGGGCAGAGACCGGCTTTACGCACTGGCCAATGCGCAGGGGGCAAGCTGGAAGCGTCGCGACTACTACGTGAACGCGGTTAACAATCCCGGCAACGTGCAGATGACACAACCGTACTTCTCAGTATCCGATGGTACGCTTTGTATCACGCTATCAGTCCTCACGCGGCTGCAGGGAGAAGACTTCATTCTGTGCTGCGATATTTTGCCGGGCGATTAGTCCTACCGGACTAGCATGTAATCAGAAACGATCTTTTTGCCAGGTCTTTACGTAATTAATTGCGAATCGACTCAATGAGCATTAATTATGCCTGGCAAATTTATTCTGGCTTTATCATCTCTGGTCTTTATCTCTTACGGGTTGGTTAGTTTGATCAATCCTGCGGTGCCTGCTGGCTTCGCTGGACTTGTCATCACTAATGGCAATGCCTATGCGGAAATTGGTTCCATGTACGGGGGGCTGCAGACAGGAATCGGGCTTTATTGCCTGCTGGCACTTTTCAGTTCAGAGTACTACCGGGGTGGGCTGGCTATGCTGGTCATTGGCCTTGGCATGCTGGCGATCGCAAGACTGATTTCTGCGCTGGTAACCAGCGACCCTTTGACCATGTACACCTGGGGTGCCCTGATTTATGAGGCTGTCACTGTGATGATAGCGGCAATTGCGCTTCGGCAGTCCTACAACTCTGTTGCGAAACCATGACGCAGCATGAATACATTTCCATCGCCATAGCCATCATTCTGGGTCTGGCGATTACTCGACTGCTACACACCGTGGCGTCGCTGATCCGCTATCGCGAGCATGTCGTCTTTCACTGGGCGAGCGCGGTCTGGGGGCTTAGTGTCATGGTGTACATCCTGCAGTTCTGGTGGGTCGGCTGGGAACTTCGAGGCGTTGATGAATGGCTGTTTCCACACTTTCTGGTGATGGTTCTTGGATGCACGTTCCTCTATGGCGCTGCAGAGATGGCTCTGACAGAGCCAGGTGCCGGCGCCTATGACATGGCACAGCATTCCCAGCAACTGGGCAGGTTGTCCGCATTGTCGATGTTGTTTTATTTTCTGGTCGGTCCTTATGTCAATATCGTCATGTATGACAATCCAGTGTTGCCCTCAGTAATTGTGCCGCTTGCGGGCATTGCTGTGATGCTGCTTATGATATTCATGCCGTCCCGGTTTCGACTCTGGTCTGTGTTGTTTGCACTGCATGCGATTGTGGTATTGCTGCTCACGGTCTGAAATCTCTCTATTGCGCCGCGCTGCTAAAAAAACGACTGTTCCAGCACAGAATCGTCTACGTACAATAACGCAGGGTAAGGATTAATGCCGCGTTCGGCGTTACATAGCTTTGTCCGGTTCACAGAGCGTGGCATACTCGAAACAGATGGCAAGGCATCACTCTCTCACTGCCGCTGGAGAAATCCGTATGGTCCGCGAAGCATCATCACATCTGAAAGCTATATTTACAGTCTTGCGATGTCGATACCAGCGAGTAATTTCGACGTTTGTCTTGCTAATGCTGAGCTGGCAGGTCGCAATTGCGGATGACCTCGATCTTACAAGCGCGACTATCGTTGAGCTGAATGCGGCGATGGATGCAGGTGCATTAGACTCAGAAATGCTGGTGCGAATGTATCTGACTAGAATAGAAGCTTATGACAAACAGGGCCCGGCCATTAACGCAGTATTGACGATGAACCCAAATGCGATTGCCGAAGCGCAGGCGCTTGATCAGGAACGGCTGTCGCAGGGGCGCAGATCGCCCATGCACGGAATACCGGTTGTTATAAAGGACAATCTCGACACAGCGGATATGCCTACGACTGCCGGATCCTTCATGTTAAAAGGCTCACTGCCACCAGATGACGCATTCGTGGTCAAAAAGCTCCGTGACGCGGGTGCCATCATACTGGCGAAGCTGAACCTGAGCGAGTTTGCCTCAGGCGACGCCAGCAATTCCATTGGAGGTGAGATTGGTAATCCCCATAGTGACTCGCGATCTCCCTCCGGCTCCTCCGGCGGCACTGGCGCGGCGATCGCAGCCGCGTTCGCGTCGGTAGGATTGGGAACCGATACGGGCGGCTCGGTTCGTATGCCGTCCAGTGCCAATGGGGTAGTCGGCCTGAAGACGACTCATGGTTTATTGAGCCGGGATGGTGTAGTGCCATTGGCACTGAGTTTTGACACCGTCGGACCAATGGCGCGCAGTGTCACAGATATCGCGATTGCGCTGGGTGTAATGACGGGCATCGACACTGCCGATGCGTCTACGGAATAAAGCGAGGGCAGGTTTGCCACCGACTACAGACAATATTTGGATGCCGATGCCCTGGCGGGAGCGCGTATTGGCGTCGCCCGTGTTTTCATGAAAGGGGATGCAGAAGTCGACTGGGTGGTTGAGACCGCACTTCAGTCAATGCGAGATGCTGGCGCAGAGATAATAGATGTTGAGTTTCCGCAATGGTTGCTGGAGTCGCGCGGCGAGTTTTATCGCGCGATTCGATACCCCGAGTTTCGTGCGCAGATCGCTGACTATCTGGCCACATTGAGCCCGGAATATCCCAAAAGTCTCGATGACCTGATTGCACGCGCCATGCAGCTGACCGCGTCAAGAGAAGATGGATCCATTCCCAATCCCAGTCGCTGGGCGTTGATGCTGGAGGAGAACAAAAGCACGGTTTTGACAGTTACCAGTATACCGCTGTGCTGGACCATGCACTGCCGCTGATTCGCGCCACGATTCAGGGATTGTTGGACGCCGAAAATCTTGATGCCATTGTTTACCCCACGAGCCCGACTCCGGCAGATCTGTTAGAGAGTCCGCCACGAGGAAGCGTCTCTGCGGGCAGCGGGGAGTCCCCGGTGATAATAGCCAACCTGTCTGGTTTTCCGGACATCATCATACCTGCCGGTTTTACCAGTCGCGGGCTGCCGGTGACCGTGTCATTTCTGGGGCCTGCTTTTAGTGAACCAGCACTGATCTCGCTGGGTTATTCCCTGGAGCAGCGGCTGCAAGCCATTCGCTTGCCCCACCGGACACCAGCGCTGCCCGGTGAGACCATCAGCTACTGAGTGCACAGGTCCCGACTCGTCCGAACAGCTAAAGGTGTCTATTCCTCGCTGGCCAACACCGAGTCAGGTGTCACCAACCTCGGCGCCCAGTTCTGCCAGCGCGTCCTGAATCTGTGACAGAACCTCGGCGCTGCTCCTGCCCTCGCTCATGCCTTCCGACTGTGCGGTAAGTAAAAGCCGCGCATCGTCATCCCAACGGCGCAGGATTTCTATTTTCTCATCCCGGCTGAATTGTTTATTTGATACAACCTCAGCAGGTTTGCCGAAATTGTCAGCTGGATCTTTCAAAATATCGTCGAATGTCTTCATGATAAGTCTGGCCTCTCTCCGTTAGAAGTAGGGCGCGGCATGCGCGTCCGAGGATGACTTTAGTTTTACTGCTTGGTCACTGTTTTACATGAATCGAGGACGTCTATCTACCCGTCTTCTGCAGTTAAGCATGCGCCGAATCGAGGCGCAATGCACTTAATTAGTGCCATTGTGCTGCGTCTGTCATCCACTACCATCAGCTGGGCCGCAGCTGGCGGTAGTCCGCAGTCAAAGTTTTGCTTTGGCATTCTTGATGCATGAGTTATTGATGCAGGTTGGCAATGCCTTGCGCGGTAAAGGACATGAACTACGTGTCGTCGATGGGAGTGCTGTCGGAGGCTACAATGCCATTCTGTTCACGCCACTTCCTGGCTCAATGCCGCCAGCAGCAGATGACTTACTGTCGCCGGTTAATGGAGTTTATCGAGCCGGTTCAGATCATCGCAAGGATGGTCAGGCCGTGGGTTGGTAATGATCGTGCAGGGGGAATTCCAGAGCAGGTGGAAAACCCTCCAGCACGCCATAATGGAACGCAACGGCTGTCGCCATTGAGCGGTTGTGGACCCCCAGCTTTCTGTAGATATCCTTTACGTAGCCATCCACTGTGTGGGGGCTGAGGCTTAATACTCGCGCGATTTTCTTGTTGCTGTTGCCCTGGGCCAGCACCCGCAGAACATCCTGCTCACGAAGTGTAAGCGGCAGCGATTGCGGGTCTTGATTACCGTTATTGCCTGTTCTGCTGAGCATTCGACTAACCACGTTTTCGGCTGGGATTGTCGAAGATTCTCCACCCTGAACAGGGGGCTGACAAATGAAAAAACACCGGCCTTCGAGTTAGTTTTTCTTATCCGACCACTCCTGGGCAATAATCTTTCCTACCCATTCATAAAACGCGTTGATGACTTCGTCCTCGGCATGGTCCGTGCGGTATGCCAGAAAACACTCGCCGTGGCGAGTAACCTTGTCAGGCAGGGGCAGCACCAGCGTTTCATCATTGTTCATGAACTGATAGGACGTGGGCAGGTATCCCATCGCTACCCCGATATCATTTTTTACAGCAGCGATACTTGCCTCCACCGTGCTGACAACAAGCTCATCCGATGTTTCGGTGTGTGCACTCCATTGTGTCTGCCAGCGGGGCCATTGATATGAATCTCCTGAGATCTTGATCAATCGGCAGTCATTAAAATCGCCTTTAAGTAACCCTGGGTGCTGTTCCAGATAGTTTTTGCTACAGATCGGTGTCAGCGAAATTCGCACCAGCGGCTGGTAGCTTAGTCCCGGCTCGTTGCCACATTCGTGACGAATGGCGACTGTTGTCTCCGAGTGCTCAAAGTCGATTCGGGATATATCGGAGTCAATCTGGATATTCAGTTCCGGAAATCTGGATTGAAACTCATGAATATTCGGGAACAGCAGCAGGCTGGCAATATTGGGCAGTGTATTAACAACAAAACGCCGCTTCTTTTTCTGTTTGCGAACAGCCAGTGTTGCACTGTCGATCAGGTCAAGCCCGCGTTTGATGTGAAGATAATAGCGCTTGCCTTCGGTGGTTAGCGATATTTTGCGATTCTCCCGCTTGAACAGGGTAATGCCGAGATGCTCCTCAAGCGCTTTTATCTGATGGCTCACAGCAGGCGGAGATACAAACAGCTCATCCGCAGCATCCTTAAAGCTAAGACGACGTGCCGCAGTTTCAAATACTCGAATTAAGTTCAGCGATGGCAAACGTTGATTGGACATTAGTCAGAGTTGCCCTGATATGGCAGGCGAGGCAGTTAATAAGCCTTCTACTATAAGCGCATTGAATACTGGTCATCAATTATTAGCGATATCCCAGAGTGTTGAGGAAATCCGTTTCAGCCTGCGTTTGATCAATATCCGAAGCAATTCGGCTTGACGTACTGATTGCAGGCGCCCATATTTAAGTTGAATAGCGTAAATATTATCTGATACGCGCCGATAAGCTGGTGTTAATCATGGTTTTTCGTCTTATTTCGGGTAGTGTAGTGAATAATTTTAGAAGCTTTGCCACGGCCTGTGTTTGTCTGGTTTCGCTGGCCTCGGTAGTCGTGTTGCAGCCAACAGTTTCGGCGCAACAGCCTGATCCGCAAGCCGAATCCATTGAACTGGCGATTGTCGCCCCATTGGTTGGTACCAGCTTCTCGATAGGTATGCAGTTCCGGGCCGGTGTGTACGCTGCGCTGGCATCACTGGACGATGGGGCACTGCTTGGACGACCGGTACGTGTGTCAGAGCATGATGACAGCTGCATCAGGACCATTGCCGAAAGTGTCGCGCAGAGTCTGGTTCAGAATCCTCCCCATGTGGTCATCGGGCATTCCTGTTCAGCCACTACAGTTGTGTCCGCTCCAGTCTACGCCCGCCATGGTGTTTTGCAGATCACGCCATCATCGACGGCGCCTCTGGTGACGGAAATGGGTATAGGCAGTATTTTTCGAGTGATCGGGCGCGATGACCTGCAAGGTGAAATGGCCGCTGAAAAACTTGCTCGTGATTATGGAGATCGGCGCATTGGTATACTGCGTTATCAAAGTGATTATTCAATGGGACTAACCCAGAGTGCCATCGAGAGCCTGGCCCGCCGCGGTGTGCGCCCGGCGTTTGTGCTGCAAACCTCAGCCTCGGCGACATCCTATCTGGACGAGATCATGCAGTTGATCGATAACCAGGTAGACGTTGTCTATCTGGTCGGTGGGGCGCTGGACAGTGGTGTGTTTGTGCGCCAGGCGCGGCAGATGGCAGCACCGTTTGAGATCATAAGCAGTGACACCCTGGTCTCTCCGATCTACACCGAGACTGCTGGCCCAGCAGGCGATGGTGTCGCGTTCACCTCTCCCTCCGATGCGGCCAGGCAGATTGAAAACGATCTTTCACGGGCGGCAAACGCGGCGATTCGTGCACAGGGAATGGAACCAGATGGTTATACCCTGCTCGCCTATGCAGCCACCGAAATCTGGTTTGAAGGCGTAAGACGTGCAGACAGTCTGGAAGCAGCTGCGGTGGCGGCAGCAATCCGTTCGGCACCACTGGATACCGTGCTCGGTCGAATCAGTTTTAATGACAAAGGAGACATCCAGACCGAATACGAGCCATTCTCCTGGTATGTCTGGCAGGATGGGCAACGTGTCGCCATCGAGTGAGGAAGAGGCCGCGCCGCGCGGCAACCCCAGTCTGTGGGGCAAATTCAAGGGCCTGGGTATTCGCAACAGCTTTCTGGTTGGTTTTGCGGCGATGGCACTGTTCATGGTCGTCGTGATGATCACGGCGCTGAGCACCAGCGCCGCCATGTCGCGCAGTGTCACGCAGATTCTGGAAGAGCAGTTACCCGTGACTCTGGCCACTTTTCGGGCCGCCAGGGCAGCGGATGCGCTAGCGACCAGTGGCGCTTCGCTGATTACGGTGCGCACTGCTGCAGACCAGCAGTTGGCGTTTCAGCGTGTGGCGTCGGCACAGCAGATACTGGAGCGGACGCTGGGCGAGTTAACAGGTGTCACAGAATCGCCTGACGTGGCGGATATCATCACGCAGGTTGCAGAGCTCAATCAGAATCTGGACAGTTTGAAGTCGCTGGTCGATGAACGATTGAGTTTAATTGATGCTCAGCAGCAAGCCCGCACTGAATTGATTGCCGATTTGCAGGCTTTCCAGCAGGAGTTGACGTTCAGGGTCAGGATTCTGGAGGCCGACAGTGACGTCATCAATGCTCTGATGCAGCGGCCTTCACCGCCTGTAGAGCAGATCGCGCGCATGTCTGGCAATACGGTTCCGCTAATTCCGTTATCGCGATTCTATGCAGAAGTGGAGTCTATAGGCAGTCGGTTAATGGCTGCTACACAGGATCGAACCCTGGCCTCACTTGCGGTTACCGAGCAGATAATAAACCACAGGCTTCAGATAGCCAGCGAAACACTCGAGAAATTGCCACCTGATGTAACGGGCACATTAAGTCGACAGTTTGTAGCGCTGCGTGCATCAAGTCTGTCGCCAGACGGATTGGTTGGTCTTCGTCAGCGCGAATTGAATCTGCTTGCTAACGGCGAAGCACTGAATCAACAGAACCAGCAGATTATTGCCCGTGTTGATCTTGCCATCGCTGCGCTGGTCGACAACAGGCTTGGTCAAATAGACCAGGCTGCGGATATGGCAACATCCGCCAACAGCAGATCCCAGCTGTGGTTGCTGATTATCACTGGTGCGGGCCTGGCCGGTCTTGTCGCATTCTTTTACTTGCATGTGCTGCGCCGCCTTGTACCCCGGTTGACAGATCTCAGTGATACGCTGCTAAACCTTTCTGCCGGCCGCTACGATGTGCCGATGCCGACAGAGGGCAATGACGAGCTCGGCCGACTTGGAAGCGCGGTCCATCAGTTCCGCCAAATGGCCCTGGAGGCAAGCAGGCGGGAAGAGGAGTTGCAGGCAAGTAACCGCAGGGCGGAGGAAGCCGTAAAAGAGCTTGAGCAAAAGGCAACTGAGCTTGAGCGGGTAAATGGCAGGCTGGAAACTCTGTCCTTGTCTGACGGGCTGACTGGCCTGGCCAACCGGCGTCGATTCGACGATGTACTGGCCGCTGAGTGGGCGCACTCTGCGCGTACCGCACAATCAATGTCGGTACTGATGCTGGATGTCGATTACTTCAAACTTTACAACGACCAGTACGGTCATCAACAGGGCGATGATTGTCTGCGCCGTATTGCTGGCGTCTTGAAAACGCGCATTCACAGAGCAACTGATCTGGCTGCTCGCTACGGTGGCGAGGAATTTTGCGTCATTCTCTCATTCTGTACCGAAGAAGATGCGGCAACAATTGCAGAGCAGATGCGGTCTCAAGTGGAGAGACTGCAGATTGAGCATCGCCTGGCCGATGCTGGTGTTGTCACCATCAGCATAGGTGTGGCCACAATGGTTCCAACGGCGGGCTCTGCCGCGGATGAGTTAGTGCGTCAGGCAGATATTGCTTTGTACAACGCCAAACGCCTGGGCCGCAACAGAGTGGTCTGCTCGAGCAAACATGCCGATTAGCCATGTGGGCAATCGGCTAGATCGCTTTGTTTGGCTGATCGGCATCCTACGCTGCAATAAAGCGGCGAATCGTTGGTATTTCTGTTCAGGAAAGGGCCGGGTGGCACATATATCGCTACGCCCATCTTGCCGACATTATATCCGGGCAGTTTATAGTGCTTGAAATAAAACTGCTGGGAATCTCTAAATAGTTGTGAGCTTCTACCTTTGCCTGCGGTACCGCTGGAGAAGGGAAAAGGCTATCTTCAAAAAATGATTCGAGGAGTCGCAGTCCAAGCTGAGGCAGCGCTTGTCGTCCGATGAACCTGAGTCATTATGGTCCGCTGAAAAGTTTTTGATTCACTGTCCGCAACGTAAGTGAACTGTGATTCAACAAATTGGAATCAAATTTATATGAATTTGACTTTGATATTATAGTGCTGCTCTTCAAAAACGACAGATAGCTTGCTGAATGACATGGTATTTCTGTTTAATGTAATAATACGTCAAAAAATTGACGATTTCGTTGCATATCTGCCCAAAAGGTTTACTCTGAGTTATGTCGGGCGGGAGTATATTGCATTCGGCGTATATTCGACCGTTATACATCTTAAAAATATCAAATGGTAAAAGTAATATTTTCGAGAATGATAATTATAAAGATGAGGAATAACGATGATTACTAAATACCAAAAAACGCTTGGGCTGGCTGTTGTTTTCGCGTTAGCGGCACCTGTCGTGAACGCTCAAAAGAACGCACCAGGATCTAATGGGGCCGAAAATGGTCGTAGTTTCCAGTCATTGCAGGAGCAGATAGATGCAAGTAACGCTGCGCTGGATGCATTGGCTGCCAGCAACGACGCCTCTATCCTGGCGATACAGACCGATATTGATGTTATACAAAGCGAGATTGACAGTCTGCAGAGTCAAATCGACAGCAATGCGGGAGACATCGATGCGCTGGAGGCTGAGCTTGATGCGCTATCCGCTGAACTGGCGCAAAAACAGGACGTACTAACCGGGTCCTGCTCGCCCGGCACTTCCCTCCGTGTCATTAACCCTGATGGCAGTTTTCTCTGTGAATATGATGACCAAGGGGGCGGCACATTATTTGTTCCACGCGTAGTGGCCTACGGCTCATTTAGCTGGTTTGGAAATGCCTCTTACAGTGAGTATGGCTACTCAACTGCCATGTGCCCGAATGGCTGGCGCGCTACCGGGGGCGGCGGTTTAATGTATTATCAAGGATATAGCGGTTACTCAGGTGCATTGTCCGACAGCTCGCCGTGGGGTAACGGCTGGAGAGTCACGGCGACGATGGCTGATGAATTCGTATATGGCTACAACGCTGTTCGCGCTGTCGTAAATTGCGAGCCTATCTACCTATAACAATACTTGATTCGGGCAGTGGAAGAAGCGGGCTTCCTTCGAGGGGATTAGAGGAATCCGATGGAGGTCCACGCCCTTGGCGCGAACAAGCTGTTCACCACGAAAGGCGAGCAGCTACTCGCACTTCATCAGCATGCAGGGTGAAAGTCCAGCCATTGCGTTCACAAAGCCGTTCAACAATACCCAGGCCCAGCCCGTAGCCGTTGCCTGGTGACGCTTCGGTTTGCGAGTGTCGATCATCCAGGCCAGGCAGGCCATCCAGAGAGAGTAGGGGGTCGGCACCGCCGCCTACAGCACTTCGCAACGCTTCCCTGTCGAGGTAGGTGCTGCTGGCAGAGGCGTAGGCATCTGCCTGACGCCCCTGAACCACGACTTCCTGAACGGCGACAGCCTCCCGGAGCTCAAATTCAATCCTGGTGTTTTTGCGTGTCACGACACGTATGCTGGGTTCGTAGACGGAGATAAAGCCATCTTTAGCAAGATTCACTGAGTAGAGGCCGGGGTCGAGCTGTTCAATGACCGTCCGACCTTGCGAGTCGGTTTGCACAGACTGTGTGGCACCGGTTTCCCTTTCCGTAAGGGTGAGCTGCACGGTTGGAACTGGCCGCTCCGTGACCACGTCATTGACAATGATTGTAAGCGCACCAGGGGCTTCTGCCGCATGGCTGGCAAGTGGAAGCCCCATAAGCAGCGCCAACAGGGCCATCCACAATACCTGATCTAACCGTCTTCTCAGACTGCTCATACCGCTATACCTCCAGGAGTCCACTGTATCTGATTGATGACACAGGGAGGTTAGCAGCGAGAATGTGACTGAAACGTCGCCAAGATGTGGATGCTGGATAATTCAGTGTGGGAGTTGCAATTTACATGGGGGCAGGCTGTTATCGATAACAGAGAAGTGCTCCGGTTGTTGATTGAGCTTTCTCAGCAATATCAGCGGTTCGCATTTCGGCTGATAGTTCCGAGCTCTGATAGCCGATATTGTTGCTTCGCAAAAAATTCTGGGAGATATCAGCGGTAATGGCAAAGTTTACATTCTGCGGGATTTTTCCGGATTGTTGAGCAAAGTAATCCTGATTTGCCGTTGAAACCACTACGCCAACGACGGCACCGTAACGATCGAATACTGGGCCTCCGCTATTGCCAGGCTGAATTTGCGCTGAAATCTGGAAGGTGGACAAATCGTCATTCAACCCAGAAAGTGCGCTGACAACACCGCTGGTCAGGTTGCCCTGAGAGGAAAGATCTCCCAATAGTGGAAAGCCATAAACAACGATGTCGTCGCCCAGCCGAACGCGGCGTTGACTCTGAAATAGCGTAGCATCAGTGGAGATATCGGTCTTGAGTAGCGCTAGATCAAAGCTCTGGTTGGTTGCCAGCACCTCAGCATTGACGGGTATCGATCCGGGTAGCTGGAACGTCAATGCACGACACCCATCAATGACGTGATAGTTTGTCAGCAAATGTCCTTCTGTGGTGACTGCAAACGCGGTGCCAGATCCTGCGAGCTCTGGCTCAAGACCGGCAGTCTCTGCAATGCTGCCCGAGACTTCGGAATCAAACGAAAGCAATTCGGTGAGCTCAGTTATGTAAAGCTCTGCCTCTGAAAAATTATCATCGTCGTCATAAACACCCACCCATATGTCGTAGATGCCTGCCAATGGCTGTTCAAAAGTGAGGCCGGCAGCCAGACCCAGCCCATCGCCGTAGTCATCGTTACAATGCCACTCGCCATCAGGCGTGTTGATCAAAAGGACAGTATCGACGTCGGAGTCTGTAAAGAAACTAAGGGCAAACTCTGCGGCGGTGGTGTCGTATTCAAGCTGGTAGTCAGGCGCTTCGCTTACGAACCCTGTACAGTCGAAACGCGAAGACTGGGAAAGTTCTACCGAGCCACCGGCAAGCACCCTGATGTTGCGTGGGTCGTCATCAAAGCCGGCCGTGAGCGAAATCTCTCCGAAGGTGGCCTCGCGTGAGACGTCCTGTGCGATTAATGCCGTGGGGCAAAGGATTAGCAGCAGAAAAAGAAGGATATAGCGCATCGACAAATTCCCTTAGTCGCGAAGAGAGGTGCTGACTCTTCAACCTGTACATTATTTGCGCAGTGCAACTGAACCTGCCGGGTTGTAGAGTGCCGCGCTGCTGAATGGCATCAATGATAGTAGCTGCTGGTGCGCCAATTCAATAATAAAGGGGAGAATTGATCAAAAAACTGAAAAGCTCCAATTTTGATTAGCGAGAGTTGCAATATATTGTAACTTCACTATGCCCTCCTTGCGCATTGCGATAACTTCAAGACCTCGAGGTATAAAACCGTTTGGCCGGTTCAGCAGCGATTAGGCCTTCGTATAAGGCCTGATCTGAACAATAAAAATAGAAACAAACAGATCATGTGTCCTTACGAGAGCTAATATGAACCCTCTGCATCGATACCTTTTGCCTGCCAGTCTTGTTGTTTTCACGCTATGTGCGCTGGTTCCTGGTGCCGGTAGTTACGCCCAACCATCCGTCCCACAGCTGCCACGACTGGAGCAGGTCGATATAGACCTGGACGGTTTTCTTGATGAGGCTGTCTGGAATGATCTGCCCTACGTCGACGGCATGCGGGTGATCAATCCAGATACGCTGGCGGAAGTGCCCTACGAAACGCATATCCGCGCCTTCTATACCGAACAGGGTATCTACGTTGGCGCCATGAATTTTCAGCCGGCTGACACGTTGGTGGCGCGAATGACTTCACGCGACACACAGCTGGATCGGGACGGTTTTGTAGTCGGTCTGGACCCCTCAGGGGGAGGCCAGTACGGTTATTTCCTGCGCATCAATCTGGGCGACTCGATGACCGATGCCACTGTTCTGCCGGAGCGCCAATTGAACCTGCAGTGGGATGGTTCCTGGAATGCCCGTACCCAGGCGCTTGAAAACGGTTGGAGCGTGGAGTACTTCATCCCCTGGGCCATGATGCCTTTGCCCCAGGCGGCGGACGGGTCACGGCAGATCGGCTTTTATTATGAGCGCCAGATAGGCCATCTTGGCGGGGAGACCTGGTCTTCGCCGCCTCTGCCACGTACCGTCAATCAATTTCTGTCGGCGTTCGAACGTTATGAGCTCGAGGATATTGAGCCACGACGCCAGTTGACCTTCTATCCGTTCGCGGCAGCCGGTTTCGATGGTCTGCGTGACGAGCTTGATACGAAGGTTGGTGCCGATATCTACTGGCGCCCCACCAGCAACACGCTGTTGTCAGCGACCCTGAACCCTGATTTTGGTACTGTGGAATCGGATGACGTGGTGGTCAACCTGACTGCGTTTGAGACGTTCTTTCCGGAAAAGCGTACATTCTTCCTGGAAGGTCAGGACATATTCAATACCCATCCGCGCTCCAGCGGCGGTGGTGGTCCTGGCGGTCCGATCCAGATTCTAAATACCCGGCGTATTGGCGGTGCTGCCGGTTTCGATATTCCCGGCAATGTGAATGTTTTGCCAACCGATGTCAGCCGGCCCACCGAGCTGCTGGGTGCTGTCAAATACACTGGCCAGATCGGGAAGTGGCAGTACGGCACGCTGTTCGCGTCTGAGGATGATCCTGAAATCCCGGGTACGTTGCCAGATGGCACGCCGGTCACCGTGCAGGCAAAAGGCCGCGATTTTGGTGTCGCGCGCCTGCTGTATGAAGATACAAGCGGGGGTGGACGCCGCGCGATTGGCTGGATGGGCACCACGGTAGAACATCCCGATATTGACTCTGTAGTCAACGCTGTGGACATGCACTATTTTTCCCGCGACAACCGCTGGATAGTCGACACACAGTTCATGCACAGTGATACCAGCGGCGTTAGCGGCGTGGGTTTCCTGGGAGACGTCAGCTATCGTCCGGAACGCGGTAAACAGCACAGCATTAACGCCACTTGGATCGATGACAAGCTGGACATCAATGAACTTGGGTTCCTGACCCGAAACGATCAGATGAACCTCTCTTACAACTACTTTGTAAACGAGTCTGACATTCCGGGTCTGCGCAACCGTACGACTGGTTTTATCGCCACCAATGAATGGAACACCGACGGTCTGCCGGTGAGGCTGCGAGCCGCACTGCAACGTGGTTATACGTTTTTGGACAACAACAGCCTGAATCTGTCGCTGCTGTATTTCCCGGCGCGATTCGACGATCGCCTGGGCCGCGGGACCGGGGCATTCCAGTTGCCTGTCCGTTACGGGGCGGGTATCAGCTATGAAACCGATCGCGCCCAGTCGCTTTCCTACAATCTCGGCTTGAACGTAGATCCTGAGGACCTTGGTTCCACACAAGTACAGGGCCGTGCTGGCGTCGCATGGCGGCCAGTGGATCGCTTCTCCGTTGATCTGAGTCTGAGCTACACGGATCGCGAAGCGTTGTTGGTGCATCGCGGTGCAGGCCAATACACCAGCTTTGAGGCGCACCAGTGGGCGCCACGACTGGAGGTGGATTACTTCATCACGGCCAAGCAACAGATACGCATCAGCACTCAGTGGACAGCGCTCAAGGCGTTTGAAGACCGTTTTTACCGGGTCAATACAGAGAGGGACGGGCAGCTCATACCAACGGCCAACCCCGATAACCAGCCGGACGATTTCGTGATCTCACGGCTGACCTTCCAGGCACGCTATCGTTGGGAGATCGCGCCCCTGTCTGATCTGTTTATCGTCTACACCCGTGGCTCCAACCTGCCGCGTAACAGTCTGTTCGAGTTCCAGGAACTGTTCGAGCAGTCCTGGAATGACCGGATCGTTGATCAGTTCGTGATCAAGTTGCGTTATCGGCTGGGGTCTTAAAAGTGCTGCTTCTGAGTTCATCGCCGACTGCGATGTGACCCTCTTGCAGCACACGGGCCGTGATGCCACCATGGCCCCGCATGGCGTTGTATCCGCCTGGGCCAAGCAGAGCTTCCATTTTGCTACAGGGATCACAGGGGCCGGTATACTCAAGAATTGCCTCGCCAATGCGGAATGTTTTGCTTTTTAATGCAAGCAGATTGATGCCTGATACCACTACATTGCGTCGCAGCATTTCAGCTGTCACTGACGGTTTGTGGGCCAGTGCAGCGATAGTTGCAAGGTGCTCATGCTGGATCAATGTGACCTGGCGCTTTCCACTGCCGCCTTTGCGGCCCTGGTAGCGGTCGCCCTCCAGGCCACTATCGGGCGCTGCGTGCACTCGAGCCACCGGGACCATTTCTGCGTCGCGTCCCGGGCGTAGCCCGATCCATTCAACACGACCGACCTGTGGCAGGGTATCGATCAGCACCTTAAGTGGAGAGTTTCTCATCTTATGCGGCACTCAAAGTTGGCCGCTACCCAGTTGGCAGGCTCATCCGCACCCTCCGCCGGGCCTATGTAATGGGCCTGTTGCGGGTAGGTGCAGAGAGGTCGTTCATTATCCACCAGACCGTCGGTTTCGTGGGTGGCGATGATGCTTTCCGGGGCATGTCCATTCTCCACCCATTCCACCAGAGGCGCCAGTTTGTCCCAATTGTTGAGTCCGGGTCCGCCGGCGCAGTGACCCATGCCAGGTGCCAGGTAGAGTCGCGCATGTGCCTGCGCTTCAGCCAGACTACCAGCGAAGGTGGTGTCCACCACCTGCTGGTAATAATCGATCGTGTCAGTGGCAACGATCAGCGTGTCCATCAGCCCGTGATAGAGAATCAGTTTGCCGCCGCCCCTGACAAAGCGATGCAGGTCGGGATCATTGGCGTCGGTGATGGATTTCATCAGTTCGCCGGCACCTGAATGGAAATCATTGATATCCCAGTGAAACCAGTGGAATTCCGGTATTACGGCATCAGTGTCTGGTTCATAGTCAATATCGCGCAGATCGGGCACGGCGATGCCGGGGTCCACTTCGTAGAACAGATAATTCATGTGGTCTCCGGCGACGCCGGTGAGTTTTCCCGGTGCCATATCATTACCCTGCCAGGGAATGTAGTAGCCAGCCCATTGTGGTTCGGAGCCCAGCATCTTGCCTGGATACACCTGACGTCCGGAGTCATCACGCGGGCCATTGTAGAAGTCGCTGATGGTCTGTAACTGGGCTGGCGTGAAGCACTGGTCGGAAGCAGTATCGGAGGGACACATCAGGCCGGCGAGATCGGCAGTCGGTTCGAAGGTACAGGCCAGCGGATCGCTCACCAGTCCATCACGTATGCCGTCCAGCGCGTCACATTGAGCCAGTACCTGATTGTGCAATACATCCATCAGGGCAAGGCTGTCAAAGCTGCCATCGCCATCGGTGTCCACTGCCAGGTTGCCGGCCAATCCGTCACGGAACATGCGCTGCAGGTTCCAGGTGCCGGCAGCATTCAGGCCCTGATAGTTGAATGCCGGAGCTCCGGCAACGATGCCGTCAAAATCATCCGGGAAACGCTGGGCCGACATCAGTCCCTGGCGACCGCCCTGGCTGCAGCCCTCAAAGTAGGAATAGTCCTGCCGCCTGCCGTAGTACGCCGCGACCAGACGCTTGCCTGCGGCGGCTGTCAGGTGCACGGCACGGTAGCCAAAGTCGATCTCTGCCTGACGGTTGTTGAAAGCGAATGATGCTCCCGGCTCGACGCCACTGTCATGGCCGAGATTACTGTTGGCCACCGCATAACCCTCCGCCAGCCGCTGCGGCGCAAAATCAAGATCGCCGTCCTTACCACCGTCACCCCACTGCAAAAAGCGGCCGTTCCAGTTTTGCTGCAAGGGCAGCTGCACATGAAAATGAATAGCTGGCGAGATGATGCCGCGCACATAACAATAACTCGCGCCATCGGCGGAATTGGCCCGTATGTCTGCGTTCAGGATGGTCATATCGCGCAGCTCCTGCAGCGCCTCGCAGCGAGCGACTTCGGTCAGTGAGGGCTGGGCTTGCGCTGGCAGGCTGGTAAGCGCTAATAGCGCTGCAGTCGGTACAAAGAGGGTTATCAGGTGCGTCCCGCAGGGAGATTTCATGGCATTTCTCTTCTTGTAATTGTGTTGATGCTGGATAAAAAGATCAGGGTCTTGAGACTTTACCATCCCGACATGCAAAAGCAATGCGCAGCGAAAAACAGCCCAAGCGCGCAGGTTGAGAGCAGCAGTATTTATATTTTGCAGCGGGGATTGTTTTTGTCAGACACCACAGATAATCTGCGCTAGCCAATCATCAATGGCAACCAGGCCCGCCAGTCATCCATAGTTTGGCCTGGTACACGCAGAACACAGTCCTTGTGTAACTATCATAACCAATCTTTGTGCCTTCAAGTTACCTTGCTTCCATCCGTCGGTGTTGCTTTGTCCATCATCGCTGGGCATGACATGCAAGTGAAAGAGACAGACCCCTGATTTTCTTGCGTGAAATCATGTATTGCGAATGGGCAGTTAGCAATTTTTGACAATGCGAGTTGAGTCTCGACGCAAGGGGAGCGCAGTGTAATGTTCATGGGCATATTGCGGGTCAAGCCGATTGAAGCGGCACCACACGTTGATGCGGGCGAGCCTGTTGAAGGCAGCCTGGAAGGCGAGGCGACGCTAAGGCGTACACTCAGTGCGACCCAGCTGGTGATGCTTGGCATTGGTGGTGTCATAGGCGCCGGTATCTTCGTACTGACCGGGCAGGCAGCTGCATTACACGCCGGCCCGGCAATCATGTTGAGTTTCCTTATGGCCAGTGTCGCCTGTGCACTGGCTGGATTTTGCTATGCCGAATTCGCATCGATGATGCCAGTCTCAGGCAGTGCCTATTCATACTCCTATGCCACGCTGGGAGAGTTTGTCGCCTGGTTTATTGGCTGGTGTCTGGTACTTGAATATCTCTTCGCCGCCGCCGCGGTTGCTGTGGGCTGGTCGGGTTACATGAACAGCTTTTTGGGCACGCTCGGTATTCCGCTGCCTGAGGCGCTGGCGACTTCCACCTTTACCGTCACCGACGGGCAGTTTACGCGCACGGGTGCGCTGTTCAATCTGCCTGCCGTGTTTATTGTCGCGGCGATCTCGACACTATGCTACGTCGGCATCCGGCAGTCGGCCTTTATGAACACGATTATTGTGACCATCAAAGTTGGCGTCATCCTCCTGTTCGTCGCCTTCAGCCTGCAATTCGTCAACCCGGACAACTGGGTTCCGTTTATCCCGGAAAATGAAGGCCCCGGCCGTTTTGGCATGGATGGCGTGGTGCGTGCGGCGGCGATTGTATTCTTTGCCTACATCGGTTTTGACGCCGTCTCTACCGCCGCCGCTGAAGCCAAAAACCCACAGCGAGATATGCCCATCGGCATCCTGGGCTCACTGGCGATCTGCACCGTGTTTTACATTATCGTGTGCGCCGTGCTGACCGGCATGCTGCCGTATCAGCAACTGGGTACACCCGAACCCGTTGCGACCGCACTGCAGGCCTATCCCAGCCTGCTGTGGCTGCGCGTGCTGGTGGAACTCGGCGCGATCGCAGGCCTGTCCTCGGTAATCTTGGTGATGCTGATGGCGCAGCCACGCATCTTCTACACCATGGCCAATGACGGACTGATACCCAGGGTTTTTGGCAAGGTCCATCGCAGATACCACACGCCTTATGTTGGCACTGTCGTTGTCGGTGGCATTGCCTGTCTGTTGGCCGGGTTTCTACCGATCGGTCTGCTGGGTGAGCTGGTGTCGATGGGTACTTTGCTGGCATTTGCGACCGTATCGGCTGGTGTCCTGATCCTGCGTTACACACGTCCTGAGCTCTATCGCCCATTCCGGGTGCCGGCGGCCGGTATCATTTGTCCGCTCGGTGTCGCCGCCTGCCTATACCTGTTCTGGCAACCCTTCCGCGTACACTGGGAGCTGTTTATGAGCTGGACTGCACTCGGCATGCTGGTTTATTTCGGCTACGGGTACTGGAACAGTCGTTTGCGAATAACTGGCCGGATCTAAGACATACGATTACTTTGCTCTGCGATTGATGTACAGGTAAAACAGGTTTTGTTTATGAAACATCCGCTGCTCAAATGGTCTGCCTTTCTGTTCGCCCTGTTTCATGTTTATGCCAATGTGACCGCTGCGCTTCCAGAGTTGTGGTTCTCAGCCATTCACTTTGGTGGTTTTGCGGCGCTTTGCGCATTGTCTGCCAATGAATCCGGCCCAGCGAACAACCAGCCAGCATTGGTGATGAGAGTTGTCAATATGATGCTGGCCATACTGGCGGTATTGGTGGCGGCCTATATCATCCTGTTTGAAAATGCCCTTTACGCTCGCGAGGCAGAATTTATCTGGTCGGACTATCTGGTCACCGGGACGGCGGTGGTATTGGCGGCCGAGTTCACCCGACGCACCACCGGCTGGTTCATGCCGATTCTGATTGCCGTTTCTCTCAGCTATATCCTGTTCCTGGGCCGCTATATTAACGGCGTCTTTTCCTTCCCGGGTTTAAGTCTGGAAACCGTGCTGTACCGAACCTACTTTGGCGAGGAAGGCATGTTCGGATCCACGGCCAATATTTCTGCCACTTTTGTCTTTATGTTTATCCTGTTCGGATCCTTCCTGCTGCGCTCCGGCGCGGGCGATTTTATCGTCAATTTTGCCCGCTGCCTGGCAGGACGTTTCACCGGTGGGGCTGGCATTGTGGCGGTTGTGGGCTCCGGCTTGATGGGATCTGTTTCCGGCTCTGCGGTCGCCAACACGGTTTCGACCGGCTGCATCACGATACCGATGATGAAGCGCTCCGGGTTCAGTCCAAAGTTTGCAGCGGGTGTAGAAGCTGCCGCCTCTACCGGCGGTGCGCTGATGCCACCCATCATGGGGGCCGGTGCTTTTGTGATGGCCGGGTATACACAAATTTCGTACCAGACCATCATTGCTGTGTCGCTGCTGCCAGCGCTTTTGTACTACCTGACAGTATTCTATTTTGTGCGTATCGAAGCCCAGCGCCTGGGGTTGAAAGCTGATCAGAAAGGCGACCACGAAAGCATGTGGCGTGTGGTCAGGCAGGGTTGGCATTTCCTGATTCCATTGGGCAGCCTTGTCGTCATGTTATTCGTTGGTTATACACCGATTCGAGCGGCAGTCGTGGCCACCGTGCTGGTGATAGTTTCCTCCTGGCTGTCGGCGACACCCATGGAGTGGGAAGATATTTTTGAAGCGACTGTGGATGCTGTGAGAACCGCCCTGTCTACCGCGCTGCTGTTGGTCGCTGTAGGTATTCTGATCAGTGTGGTAGTGACCACCGGCGTGGGTAATGCATTTTCACTGATGATTGTGGAGTGGGCCAACGGCAGTCTGTTTGTGGCGCTGGTGCTGATAGCGCTCGCCTCGCTGGTGTTAGGCCTGGGATTGCCCGTCACTGCTTCCTATATCGTTCTGGCAACCTTGTCCGCGCCCATTCTGTTTGACCTGATCGCGTATGAACAAATGCTGCAGGCGCTGACGGCACCGGATCTGCCAGGCAACGTTATAGCCACACTTAATCTGTGGGGTGGCGATGCCGTGGTTGCCCTGCGTGAAATGCCGCTGGAAATGCGCCAGTTGCTGCGTGCCGAGCTTCTCAGTCCGGCACTGGTGACTGGCATGTTGCTGAGCGCCCATCTGATTATTTTCTGGTTGTCCCAGGACAGCAACGTAACGCCTCCTATCGCGCTGGCGTCGTTCGCCGCTGCCGCAATTGCCGGTTCGAAACCGGTGGCGACGTCAATTACATCGTGGAAGCTTGCCAAAGGGCTTTACCTGGTGCCACTGCTGTTTGCCTACACGCCACTGATTACTGGCAGCTGGCCACAACGGATCGAGATATTCGTCTGGGCGTCAATGGGGCTCTACGCTATGTGCGCGTTGCTACAATGGCGGACATCGCGTCGGCTAAACCTGGTTCAGGCTGCGATGCTGGCAGTGGCTGCCTATCTGCTGATCTGGGCACCATTGTCCTGGATGTGGCATTTGGGAGGAGCCAGTCTTTTGGTAGGAGTGATATTTTGGCAGCACTGGCAAAACAAAAAGGAGTTACTGTGCATGCTAGATAAGTTTGGCCGCTAATTGCTAGTTTATTTTGGCCGCTTCATTCTATCGTTTTGTTTTTTTTAGTAATTATCTGCGCTCCGGGCGGATTCGTTGCCCATTTTTCATCGGTAACTGCGAAGCTCAAACAAACAGCTGATTTACGACGAAACTACACCCGCCAAATACGCCCTGACTGTCTGAAGGCCATGATCAGGTCTGTCTGCGATAATTTCAAAAGGCGACTTTCCACCAAAGGCTCTATTTTGTTTCTTGAACCAGGTGAAACGCAATGTTTCCGGACTGGCGTATAGTGCAGTTAGATGCTCATGAATTTCAAGGTAGATCAATGCCTGCTTTCTCGCTGGCTCTTCATTAGAGGCACTTAATGGCAGATCTTCGATCATATATAGGTGTGGAAAGATTTGAGCGACCTGTTCGTCCGTTAGTTGCCACATGACAAACAGCCTACGCACGCTATGCAACAGGTTTACAGTACTCGATTCCAGATCGACCGGCATCCGTTTGTCCCCTTTGTCCTAGGTCAGTGGTTCATCCGTAACAAGAGCGATAGCTAGAGTCGCAGGAATGCAGTGCTACCCTACGCTTTCGATGAAAGCAAAAAATATTTAGTCATGCAATACGAACTTTTCCTTGGAGATAAGCCCGATTTTTGTACAAAAAGTGTTCAAACTTCATGCGGCGAATATTAACTATTTGTTAAATAAAAGATTAATAAGTGATCTCACTATATCATAATTTGATAAAGTTAAGTCTTTGATATATATAGAATAAAAGCGTTGACAAATTTGTCGACAGATGTAATTGTTTGACAGCAAGAAGGCACGTCTACATCGGCAGTTAGCAGTTATGAATACAGCAGAAGAAGTTCGAACAATTTTCAAAGAGCGCGGTGTGAGCCTTTCGTATTGGGCCCGTCGTCATGGCTTCTCGGAAAGCCTGGTTTATCAAGTTCTGTCTGGAAAGCGCCGTGCATGTCGTGGAGAGAGCCACAGGATTGCGGTTGCACTAGGGCTAAAAGTAGACAAGTCTGTTTCGTGCCAGGATATTGATCGTCAACTAATTGCTGATAAAGAGGAAATAAAATGAGCACCTAACAAAAAAGCCGAATCAAACAGCGTTTGAGTCCGGCTTTTAGGGAGAGATACCTCTCGGTTTCGCGGCCTCTAGTATCCCTCCCCCCAAGCCTCTCGTCAATACTTTTGTCAATCAAGGCTAATCTTGAGGCCATCGATTGCGCAGAAATCGGAGGGAAGCATGCTTACTGATTCTGAGCTTAAGCATTATTTTGTCATACAGCACCGAGTGCCCGAACCTGCACGACAATACATCACAGCTGCCCGCGCAAGCGAGCCATCCAGGATGGTCGGGGCGCATGCACGCAGGAACTCTGTCAGTTTCGTCTACTCCAGCAAAATGTCCCGCACTATCTCAACTGAAAGCCGAGGCCCGGAACGATATCTAGCTCTGTTGCTTGAGCACGATGAAGAGGTATTGGAATACTGGGATCAACCTCCTGCATTGCAGCTTACTCGCACAGACTCGAACGGGAATTGCCGCACGTTCCAGTACACTCCCGATTTTTTGGTGCTATCCACTAACGGTCCGCGACTGGTAGAAGTCAAATCTGTCGATAAAGCCTCGGCCCTAACAGTTAGTCGCCCTAATGAGTGGGTTCAAGACGCAGCTACAGAGGAATTTAGATTCCTGCCGGCAGAGGCAGCTTGTGAGGAGCTGGGTCTGGACTTCGAGGTTTTCGTGTACTCAAAAGGAATGCGGTACCGTCATCACAATCTTGAGCTACTAGCGGCGATTTGTGATAAAAATTGTGACGATGTTGATCTGGACATGGCGTTTCGTGAATCTTATGCATGGACGCTATCTGACTTAAAGCAGCGTCTAAAGTTGGATTCATTAACCCCACTTCTCCAACTAATCAGGCAGGGCGAACTGCACGCTGATCTCGATCAGACCCTTCTCGCCGAGCCACGTGGCTGTCTTGTTGTGCGAAATCAGCATTTGTTGCAGGAGGCTATTGATATACACGCGCAGAGTAAGTTGGACGACCCAGAGCGTCGAGAAGAAGTCAATGGGCGGCAATTCCCTTGTGAACGCTATGCTGAAGCCGTACTAAATAAACTCGCTAGAATAAATTCGGGTGAGGTCAGTAGAAGTACCCGACGTTGGAAGCAACAAATTAATGACGGTGCAAAGCAGGGCCTGTCAGAATTCCAATCCTTAATCCCCAAGTACCACAGCAGCAGACGCACCAGGTTACACCCAACGGTCCGAGCGCAGTTGCAAGAGTACTTAACGGGCGCACACTCGACAGCACGTGGTATGTCTACGTATAGAAGCTATACACGATACTGTGCAATCTCGCGTGCGGCCCACGCTCCCATTCTCCCGGTAAGCTGGGAAACCTTCAGGAGAGCCGCGCAGGATCTAATTGCGAACACCGCCCGTGGCCGGGGTGGTCGCAGGTCGGGACATGCCCATGAGAATCCCACCAACCCGTCAGATAGACTGATACGTGCTGGTGTTCCATGGCAATTGGCCGCCATAGATCACAGTCTGACAAAAATTTACCTGCGAATTTTCGATTCCGATGGCGTGGTTTGGGTGATGAAAGCTTGGCTGACGGCTATGGTCGATCTGGCTACTAAAAAGGTTCTCGCATACACGCTGTCATTTCAACCACCATCCCGGAGGTCAGTTGCGTGTGTTCTAAGGGATTGCGTTCGACGTCACGGGCGCTTGCCCATGGAGTTAATTGTAGATAGAGGCGCAGATTTTAAATCCGTATATCTTGCGTCATTGTGTGCCCATTACCGTGTGACGTTAACATTGCGTCCTGCTTCGCACCCTCGATATGGCTCTGAAGTTGAACGTCTGTTCGGCGAGTTCATGGAGCAACATGTTTGTCAGTTGCCAGGTAACACTCTCGATTTTGACAGGGTAAGAAGCGTTGATGGCAAGCTGAAACCGGGAGAGTGTGCAGTGCTAGAACCATACGAATTCCACAGGGAACTGGAATCTTTCCTAGGCTGGCGCGAGACAAAGCCAGTGGGCGTAGCTGACGTTGCGATTTCTAAAAATTTCGAGCAGCTTTCCAATGACTACAGAGGAGTCGGAATCGATGTGTGCTATGACGATGATTTTCTACTTGTGAGCTCTGTAGATAGTGGTCGCTACAAACTTGACCATAAAAGGGGTATCCACATTGATGCCCTCCACTATTGGCATCCGGATCTATCAAGACTAGGAAACTCTAGTCGGCGGTATGAGGTAAGGCGAGACCCTGAAAACCCCCACATTGTGTATGCCAATGTAGAAAACAAATGGTTGCCATGTACAACCTCGTCTGCAGCTCGGTTCAACGCCATGGACTCGATATCGCAGCGCTGCGAGTTCATGAAGATGGTTGAGTCAAAGCAAGCCAAAGTCAGAATAAGGCAGATGGCAGATGAGGAGTTGGCAGCACAGATTATGAAAAATGCAGATCATAGGCAGTTAGAAGCGAAAAAGCCTATATCGAGTGGCACAAACTATCAAGGCGACGATGATGAGTTATTCAATATCGATAATGTTGTACACCTAAACGTTCAGAATTGGGGGTAGTGTATGGCCATCGTAGACCTTGAATTTCGCATCCCCCACAGGAACTGGGTTGAGTGTGCTGAGCGGCTTTTTTCGCTGCTTAATTCAGTTCATCCGGGTGAAGTTGTAGCAGTTGTCGGTCCGTCACGTGCGGGCAAAACAAAAATGATCGATTACATGAGAAATCTCCTAACAGACGATAGTAATGGTGATAACGCGGGGATTATGCCGGTAGTAGTGACAGAGGCGGCGAACTCAGGAGTGAACGGAGTCTTTTCGACTAAAAATTTTATGATCCGGCTGTTGGAGGAACTCAGACATCCTATGTTTTCCCTGGGTTCACGAGAGGGAGATGAGCAGGAGGCACTAATTTATCACAGGATAGACAAAACCACTGAGGCGTCGCTGAGGCTCATTGCTGAGCGAACGATGCGTAAACGTAGAACTAAATTTTTGTTTATCGATGAGGCTCAGCATGTCACGTATGTATCGAAAAGCGCACAAGGCCCGTTTGCGGTGCTGGACTCTTGGAAGTGCTTTGCCAAAGCTGCCAATGTGATATTGGTGATAGTGGGAGCATATCCTATTTTGGGTATATTACAGAATTCTCCTCACATGGTGGGTCGTAAACATCAGGTTCACCTCGCGAGATATCGAAAAAATGCAGCTGACATCGAAGCATTTGCAAGCGTCGTCGCGGCCTATGAGAATCACATAGGCAGTTCGTTACTCAGCAAAAACCTCCAATTTGTCTATGAAGGGACGTTTGGTTGTATCGGCCTATTGAGAGCGTGGCTGCTCCGGAGTTGGGCATACGCAAATATGCGTGACCAACAAATAACGATGGAAATTCTGATCGAAAATCGTTTGCCGGAATCAGATCTAGCGGTGATTAGAACGGAAATAATTCAGGGTGAAACAGTGCTGGGTATCGATATGGTCGACAAGCACCCCATCGTTCGACCAGATCAATCAACAAAGCGACCACTATCAGGAAAAGGAACGCCGTTTCAGCGCCGACCTAAGCGGATGAAGGCCGGTAACAGAGGTCAGGGTGACAGATGATGGATTCTGTTCTTTTACCTAGTCGGCTGATGGGTGAAAGCACGTCGGAAATAGAATCGTTCCCAAGTTTCGTGCATCGGTTGGCGTATGAGCATGGTGTGACTGTTGGCGTCTTAGTCAATTTCGTATTGATGCAGTGGAAGCGCGCAAATCCACATGAGGAATTTGCACCTTTCAAGTATTGTAAGCCACAGGAGATGGTGAGGCCAGATAGGGTAACTACCCTGCTGGTTACAGCATTTGAACTAGCCACCGGGCAGCAACTCTCCAATAGTGTGCTGCGATTCATGCATGAAGCGCTGGGTAGCTCATCGGGCGAAATTGTAAGGGGGTTCCGGTGGTGCCCGGAGTGCATTCACGAGATGGTGAGCCTGGGTATTCCAGCATATTTCAAGTTGATCTGGCATTTAAAATCGATCACCGTATGTCCGATTCACCGCACACCTTTTTTATCAAAATGTAGCCATTGTGGCGATTCACAAACTGGATATGTCCGGCGATACGGTCTCGATAACTGTCGTAACTGCAACGAGCCGTTATACCAGCGCAAAGCTCCATTGTGTCCAGATCAGATTTCGCCGTCATGGATTGATTACGGATTCGATATTATTCAATTGTTTGAAGATTTAGCCAATAACCCTGATTTGAGGTTCACTGATGACGGTATAGTGCGGTCGTGTGAAGGGCTCTTTGAATATTACTGGGAAAGCGGACGTGACAGGGAATTCTATTCGTTGCTTGATCGAGACGAGTACCTCTCCGCAATTTTTTACAAAAAGAAGATAAGTTTGATAAAGGCTAGAAGAATTGCTTTCAAACTCGGTGTCCCTTTGTCTGTACTCCTGGCAGGAGAGGCACACAGAATGCCGGAATTCCTAGAGAATCGTCTATTTTGTAAATTGCCTCGGGGTTACCTGGAGATTAGACGAAAGGAGCCAAAGGATCACAATCAAAATTTAAACAGAATAGATGAATATCTTCGATCATGCGTCAATCCACCATCAATAAAGCAGGTTGCAAAAGCTGCTGATCTGAGCGTCGGATATATGAACTACCGCTTTCCGCATCTGGTATCTGACATCGGTAGAAAATACAAAGACTACCGGGAAGAAACTCGCCTACGCAAAACGCGAATGGCCAGGCAGTTAGCCCTCGAATATTTTGCTGGCGTCAATTCTCCGAGTATAAGGCAATCCAGAAAGCATGCGTATAAGGTGATTCGTTCGTCGACAGGGTTGCCAAAACATCTTCTAAAGAAAGCGATAAATGATGTCTATCGTGGGCTCTTTGGCGACGCAAACTGTTTTTGAGTGAACCTGTCGTTAGCGTAGACTAGTGATGAGGACTGCCATTGCATCCAACCGCTCTTTGGTCTGCTCCCAATTAGGCATCACCTGGCTCATTAAGCGATAAAAGCGTTCGCTGTGATTATGCTCGGCAATGTGGCAAAGCTCATGCAGGATGACGTAATCTATACAGGTGCGGGGAGCTTTGACAAGCTGCGGATTCAGGGTAATGCGGCCGTTGGGTGAGCAACTGCCCCATTGGGTTTGCATGCTGAGCACTCTGATCGGTGGTCGAAAGTTGACCCATAGAGCGTGCTCAAGCATCGCCTCTAGGCGCTTCGCGAATACGTCTTTTGCTCTGGATTTATACCAGTCTGAAAGCAGTGCCGTGACCGCTTCCTTGCTCTTCTGACGCACGGTGATCTGTAAATGTCCGCGTAATAGTTTGACGCTCTGAGTCTGATCAGGCGCCTCGATAACTTTCAGCACGTATTGCTTGCCAAGGTAATAATGGCTTTCGCCGCTAATGTATTGCCTTGGTACGATATGTTCAGATTGTGCCCGAAAGTCTCGCAGTTGCTGATATATCCAGCGCCCGCGCTTCTTTACAGCAGCAATCACTGCGTCATTGGTGGCTTCCTCTGGCGCAGACACCACAATCCTGCAATCCGGATGTACTTTTATGAGTACTTTGCCAGTGGCTTGCACACGTTTGACGCGTTCAAACTGGATGCGCTCATCACCGTAGCTAAAGCCCAGCGTCTGGCCTTTGGGTTTGATGGGTACGTTCATTGCGTTTAATGTTCGTTCGCATGGGCATTCAGTCCCACGCGAGTAATCTGCACAATCATCTCAACGATTTTTTTGGCCTGATCCATGCCGCCGCCAATGGCTTTGCATTCTTGAAATATTTTCGGCAGCAGCTTTTTGCGAATATCTGCTTCGATGTTCTGCGGATTGATGGAGTTCTCGGCGACGGAAGTTTCGACGGCCTGATCAATCTCAAACGCCAGTTTCACCCATTTATCCTGTGCTTGCTGATCAACAATTGTGAATGCCTCGGGCAATACTTTTTTGAAGACACCAAAGTAGGCTTGGGCGTGGCGATTGCCGCTGAATGCATTTGGTATGTCAGGCAAACGGCGATTCTGAACCTGCTCCTCAAATTCGCAGAAAAGCATGTATTGTTTCAGCGGGTGATCAAATAGCTTTTCGGCCTCTTCAATAGCCTGGCGCAATAATTTTGAGAAAGCTTCCTGAGCATACGGGTCATCCCTTAGGTCCTGCTCAATCTTGCGCGTGACCCGTGTTTTGATAATGTCGGTTTCGTTACGGGTTTTTTCCTCACTCCAGCTTTTTGGGTCTTGCTGCTGGCCCATTTTGCCAACTTCATACACACCACCGGGTTCCCTGACCTCGACACCGACCACATGTTTGTCGAGCAGTTTTTTGACCTGCTGAGAGTACTCGTCGTAATCGATCTTCTCGCCAGCATCCTGCTGCACGAGTTGACGCAGGCTGGAAAGCTGTTTGACCGTCTCTTTGTAATGCCGCCGGTCTTCGTCGCTGAAACTTTTGTCTTCGTAAAATGTGGCGGACTGCAGCGCAACTTTCAGACAGCTGGCAAACGCGGTCAAGGCCTCGTAGAAGTCCTCGCGCACCTTCAGGTTTGCATCCACCAGCTCGCCTTGCCTATCCACAATTTTCGGAACCAGCACCTGTCGCAGCTGCTCAATGTCATTTTTATTCTTCACACCGTCAAATGTGGCCCATAGGGTTTTGTACAGTTGCGGTAGGCGCTTGTACTCGGTGCTCATCTGACTATACAGGCCGACGATATCACTAATGTCATAGCCGCCCTGGGTGCGAGAGGCCAAATCCTGGTACTTTTGAATCGTGGTATCGAGCTCGGACAGAATACCGCGATAGTCGATCAGCAGGCCGAATTTCTTCTTCGGATGAAGTCGGTTCACTCGCGCAATGGCCTGAATCAGGCTGTGTTCTTTAAGCGGCTTATCGATGTATAGCACTGCATTTTTAGGCTCATCAAAACCAGTCAACAGCTTATCAACCACAATCAGGATTTTCAGCGATTCGTCTTTATCGAATCGTTCAATCAGGTGCTTGGTGTAAGTCTGTTCATCGCTAGAGCCCACGGTTGATTTCCACCACTGTGTGACTTCTGGCGCGGTGGATTCATCCACTTCGGTATTACCTTCGCGAGTATCCGGTGCGCTCATGACCACGGCAGATTCAAACAGACCTGCCTCGTCCAGGTACTTTTTATACTTGATGGCAGCGGCTTTACTGTCACAAGCTAACTGGCCCTTTAGCCCGTCATCGATGTTTTTAACAAAGTGATTGGCGATATCCAGCGCGATCAATCGAATGCGATCATCGGCGCCGTATACCTGGCCTTTTTTAGCGTACTTGCGCTTCAGATCGGCTTTCTGTTGATCAGACAAACCTTCTGTAATTCGGTCAAACCAACTGTCGATGGCGCGCTCATTGACATCCAGATCAGGTATACGCTCTTCATAAAGCAGCGGCGTCACTGCTCGGTCCTCCACGGCACGCTGCATAGTGTAGGCGTGAACAATGGGGCCAAACTTGTTGGTAGTCTTGTCATCCTTCAGCAATGGTGTGCCGGTGAAAGCAACAAACGCCGCGTTTGGCAGCGCTTGTTTCATGCGGATATGGTTTTCACCGCCCTGGCTACGATGTCCCTCATCAATCAACACAATCAGGTCTGCGCTGGTATTCACGCACTCTGCCAGTTTAGTGGCAGTATTAAACTTCTGGATGAGCGAGAAGATAATCCGTTCAGTGCCTTTGCCAATCTGCTCAGCCAGGCGCTTGCCGGAGGTAGCCATAGCGGCTTCTTTGTCTTTTTTGTCCGCCAGCTCCCCACCAGAGGCAAAGGTTTTACTGAGCTGATTTTCCAGATCTACCCGGTCAGTCACCACCACAATACGGCACTGCTTCAGGCTGTCGTGCAGGATCAGCGCCTTGCTCAAAAACACCATGGTGAAAGACTTGCCAGAGCCGGTGGTATGCCAAATCACGCCACCCTCGCGCCCGCCATCCGGGCGGCGGACATTGATACGATCAATCAGACGTTTTATGCCAAATACCTGTTGATACCGGGCAATGATTTTACCGACCTTTTTATCGAACAGAGTGAAAAAGCGGATCATCTCCAGCAGCCGCGCCGGACTTAACAAACTAATCAGAAGTTGATCCTGGCCCGTCACAGCAAGCTCGCCACCGGCAATCAGATTTTGATACCAATGCATATCTGCTGCCGGTCGGTGGTTGAATAGGCCTGTCAGCTGATCTTGTGGTAAAGCCTTGTTCTTGATGGCGTACATCTCGGCATCGGAGATGTCTTCTTCCCGCCAGGACGCCCAGAACTTTGCAGGCGTGCCACAGGTGCCGTAACGGCCCTCATTGCCGTTGATGGACAGCAGCAACTGACTGTAAGCAAACAAGAGCGGGATCTCATCGTGACGCTGGTTGCGCAGACTTTGCGAAACACCCTCATCTATCGTTGGGCCTTTTTTGGCGTTGCCATCTGGTCGTTTGGCCTCGATGACCACCAGCGGGATGCCATTTACAAAACACACAATATCCGGGCGCCGCGCCTCCACGCCGCCAGAGCGGGTTACCGTAAACTCCTCGGTAAACACAAAGCTGTTATTGGCCGGGTTTTGCCAGTCAATCAGGGCGACCGTTGGATTGACCTTTTTGCCATCCACAAATTCAGTGACGGAAATGCCGTAGAGCAGGTGGTTGTATAGCCGCTCATTGGCTGCCAGCAGCCCTTCGTTGAGAGCGGGACTACACACTTCAGCAATCAGGTTATCGATGGCTTTATCGGATAATGAGCAGGTTTGACCAGCAAAACCAAAAGTGCGTTTCTGCAGTTCAGTGCGCAGAATCTGGCGCAATACCACCTCATCCTGTCTGCCCCCGCGCGCCGCTAGCGCCTGTTCGGGCGACAGGAAGGACCAGCCCAGGTTGTTCAGCAAGGTGAGAGCCGGTAGCTTGGCGCTGAACTCTTCCTGGAATTTAGGGATGATTACCATATCAATGCGCCCCACAGCATTTCTTGTATTTCCTTCCGCTACCACACGGGCAGGGCGCATTCGGCCCGATTTTGGGCTGTGAGCGCACAAACGGCAGTACGTTCGTCATTGTCTTGCTGCTAACACTGGCACGATGGCCGGGCGCAAGGTGAGCGCGTTTGTCCAGCCAGTATTTATGCAGTTTGCGAACTGCCGGCTCTATCTCGGCCACTGTCCGCTGGTGCTCCTCCAGCGTCAATTGCTCAAGCACCGGGAAGTTCTCCTCCAGCCCATGCAGCGCAATCGCCTCCAGCCAGGTGTTTATCTCGTCAGGCAGCTCTGGCCAATTACCGAGCCGCACACCGCGCATATACCCAAAACACCATTCTTCCGCTACGATGACTTCCGGCTCTGCCGCCTGGTTGATGTTGAACATCGCGGTAAATTCTTCGGGCGCATCCACCAAACAGGAAGCTGAGCTGTTCATCATCGCCATGACCGTGCTCATGAAGCGTCTAACTTCCTGCTCAGATTCCCATGCCGGAGAATTCTCTGCGCCACTCCACACTTCCGGCAGCCACTCGCTGTGCAGAATCATATTGGGCCCGGAGACAACGGCCGTGAGAAAGCCGTCCAGCTCTGAGACATCCAGAATGGAGTCGTCGTTGCCGTATTTCATGAGCATGTCGCCGACGAAATCGATGTCGGATTTATTGATGAATTCAGTCATAGTTGTTATAAGTTATTTCCCAATTAGAATGCTCCTCACCGGCAACTATTATCTCTGATCTTGTATGTAGAGTTATCATCTGGACCCCGCTCTTACGATTTCATTCAGGCCTGGCATCGTGGGCCCGGAATCTCCTCCGAGTAAACCGGTATCCGCCCGGCTAAATAGAGATTGAAGAACTACCTTTCTGGCTTCTTCGTCGATATCATCTTTTTCATTAGTCAGGGCTAAATATACATGGGTGAGCTGCTCCCGCTCCTCAGCGTCTCTTTGCAGATGATAAGCGCTAAATGTCAGCTTAGAGAGAGTTCTTATCGTGAAGGCGTAAACCGACAAAAGTGTGACAAAGATAATCACCCCTTGTATTGAGCTCAGGTCAACGTTGGCATCGAGACCGGATATCCAGTTTTTAAAGAGCCAACCGAATCCCAAGAGGCCAAGTAATAGCGTTAATCCGAGTATGGATGCCCAGACTGTGCCTTGGAAAAAATAGCTCTTGGCTTTATTTCCCCAGTATTTTGCTGGTTTCTCAAGGCGCAATTTCTCCTGGTATGTGGTTTCAAGGTTTGCGATATTCTGCTGCCATTCGGACACTTGGTTGCTAAATCTATTTTTTTGCTGCCGTAGTTGTCGTTCTCCCAATTTCTTACGGACATTGTAATGCTTTTCCAGAAAGCTGCGTGTTCCCTCATCCCATTCGGAGAAGTCAGACTTAAACTGCGACACTTCCTCAAATAATTTGTTCTGAGATTCAATAAGACGATCTCGTAGCTGATGAATAGATTTACTTTCGCTATTACGTCTTTTAGTCAGAGTGCTTTCATCTTGCAATCGAAACTCGTAACCTAAGATCAATCCTGCAAGCTGATTAGCATTATTCAAATTGCTAAGGCGACCTTTACGAATGAATGTGTCGATGAAGCTGTCAGCGATTTCGTGACCATACTTTTCATATGCTTCCAACCATGCGTGGCAATATGGATGCCCTGACCAAAGCCAGCGACTAGTAAGGTGTTGAGAGAAATTCGAAACTGTCTGGTGGATATGTTGCTGGACCGCAGAATCGTCCCAAGCGTCCAATTGCGGCTCTAATTTTTCTATCCCCTTATGTATCTGATTGAGTTGATCGACAGCACTGGAGAATTCGCCTAAGTTGTTTCCGTGTGCGGAAAAATTTTTCCGGGCGGCAGACCAATACTGAAGTTCATCATGAAGGAATTTTTTTAGGCTCTTTATCGTAGTGAACTGGAGTACTTTACCCATCGAGTCACGAAGTGAAACATTGATCGCCCTATCTTTCATAGAACCTCCAATAATTCATTGAATTTTCACTCTTCGCTCACCAGTCAACAACTGCTGCATCAGCGCTTTTTTCTCTTGTTTGAATGCATCCAGATTTTTTTGCAGCGCAGTGATTTCATGGTCGACGGCGGATAGCACAGCCGCGATTTTTTGTTGTTCTTCCAGTCTCGGTAGCGAGATCCGTAGGTTTCTTATATCATCGCTATTGATTGACTCAAACGTGCTTCCCTGAGAAAAGGAACACCACTTTGGCTCAAACCACAACAACCAGTGGTATAAAAAGGTTTGATCCAATTTCTCCTTAGCTTTTATCGTAGCTATTCCTCTACCAATACACGCTTTATGCACAGATAGAGCAATTGTTCCTACTGGTGCGCGCACACTTAGTAAAATATCGCCAATCGTGCATTCTTTAGTGATTTCAGAAGTAAATATTCTTGGAGCTGATCTTCGATTCTTAATATCTGCATTGCCCTGAAGCAATGGGAGGCCAATTCCATTTGCATTATACGCCTCAGATTTAGGTGAAGAGCCCATCACAATATTGGCCACATCAGACAGAAGATAAGGCTTCCATTCCCCACTAAAAAAAACCTCATTCTTATCCAGGAGGCGATTTTTGCCTGTGAGCAGTTGTTGCATCAGAGCTTTTTTCTGCTGCTGGCTGTTGGTTAACAGTTGTTCGGTGGTGGTGATGGCTTTGTCCCAGGTGGAGAGGATTTGGGCGATTTTCTTTTGTTCGGGGAGTGGTGGCCAATTAAGCTCAAGATTGGCAAATCTGGAGACACCTAGATGCGCAATTGATGTTGTCTTCTTTGATATCGCTTGAAAAGTTCCGTCGTACAGGCAGAGTAAAAAACGCTGCAGAGCATAATTTGAATCAGTCTTTGTGTTGGCCTTGAATCGAACCAATGTATTTTGAAAGCAACAATTTGCAGGCTCGCCTTTGTACATTGCGGGCCGCCCAACAAGTTCGGTACTTTGTCCCTCATTCAGCAGAATATCGCCATATTCCAGCTTATAACGTCGGTATTCCCGGTCAGTAAAGGGCATCTCGTTGATATCTTTGATGTCGATAAATGCTTCGAATACATTGGCAACCCGAAGGTATGGGCGCATTGGTCCATCAGTGAAACTTGGAGACCGCTGTCTGCCGGCAGAAACATCACCATAGTCCTTTACAGGGCTACGAACCCATCCTTCAGGCAACATGATCAGACTCCTTAGGCTTATTGTCCGTCACGGCTCTCGAGTCGGTTACCTGTAGCTCACTTTGCTTGCGCCTGGCAGGGCTATTCATTGAAACTATCTCCATCACCCAACGTATCCGGATTTTTCAATGACTTCTTATCCGCCGACGCCAGTCGTCGCTCTACCTTCTTTACATCCTCTGCCGGTGGCAAGCTTTCAGGACGAATACCACGCTTGATCAGTGTCTGACGCACTGCCTCATTGTTGGTCACATGCTCGCTGGAGATTTCCTGTTCGCTCTGCATATTGTTGGTGCGTGCATTGTGAATGGTGATCTCAGTGGCAAAGTCTTTGGCCTTGAGAATGATGGTTGGCGCAAAGTCTGCCAAGGGGCGGCTATCGGGCACTTTCCAGCGGGCTTTCATGGTCTGGGTATTGCTGCCAAACAAGGCGGTATCGCCTTTGCTGCGAATCAGGGCGAAGTTCTGGTTGCCGCCAGTTTGCTCAAAAATGACGCTGGACAGCTCCTTTTCAGTGGCTGACAGCTTCTGGCGAGCCTGCACCCGCTCGGCCTCCAGCAAGCGCTGCTCAATCAGCTCGGCCTGGCGGGTCTGCATAGCAAAATAGGTCTGGGCAAAGGCAATTTCGGCCTTTCTGGGGTCTCCGTTCTGGGCGATCAGGTAACAGGCATAGCGGGTGAGCATCACATCGTCAATTTCACGCTGACTGCCAGAACCCAACTCGACCATTTTCCCGACGTCGGCAAAATGGTCCGAGATCGCATGACCACTGACTTCGCAGGCGGTTTTAGCTTTGCTGATCACGCTCTGGAAATTATCCCATTTGCCGTAGCCCAGCAGGTGTTGAACATCCCGTGCCAGCCAGAACTCAACGCCGGTGTCGGTTTGCTGGGCATGACCTTCAAAGGTTGTGGTCAGTGTCTGAATCTGTTGCTGTTCCATGACATCAAGTCCTTATTTAGTGGCATCCAGATAACCCAACTCGGCCAGATAACCTTCCATCTCCGTTTCCAACTCGGCCAGCTGGGCCTTCAGCTTTAAGCGCTCGGTGCGCACGGCCATCAGGTCGATCTCTTCCTCTTCTTCAAAGGTGTCGACGTAGCGTGGAATATTGAGGTTGTAGTCGTTCTCTTTGATCTCTTCCAGGCCGGCGAGGTAGGCGTATTTGTCGACGCTCTTTCGGGCCTGATAGGTGTCGATGATCTTGCGGATATTGTCATCAGCCAGCAGGTTCTGGTTTTTGCCTGCTTTGAACTCGCGGCTGGCATCAATAAACAGCACCTTTTTATCTGATTTTGACTTTTTGAATATCAGAATGGCTGCCGGGATGCCGGTGCCGTAGAACAGTTTCTCTGGCAAACCGATGACAGCATCCAACAGATTCTCTTCAATAAGTTGCTGGCGAATCTTGCCCTCTGATGAGCCGCGGAACAGCACGCCGTGTGGCACCACCACGCCCATCCTGCCGCTTCTGGGTTTCAGGGTTTCGATCATGTGAAGGATGAAGGCGTAGTCGCCTTTGGTTTTTGGTGGTACGCCGCGGCGGAAGCGGCTGAATTTGTCGTGTTCGGCTTCGTCGTGACCCCACTTGTCCAGGCTGAACGGCGGGTTGGCAGTGACGATATCAAAGAGCATGAGATCGCCATTTTTATCCAGCAGCTTGGGATTGCGGATGGTGTCGCCCCATTCAATTTTGTGGTTGTCTTCGCCGTGCAGGAACATGTTCATTTTGGCCAATGACCAGGTGGAGCCGATGGCTTCCTGGCCATACAGCGCATAGTTCTTGCTATTGTGATGAGTGCGCACTTTACTGCCGCATTTCATCAGCAGTGAGGCCGACCCACAAGCTGGATCGCAGATGCTGTCGCCTGGTTGCGGGTCGAGCAGTTCGGCAATCAGATCGGACACCTCAGGCGGCGTATAAAACTCGCCGGCTTTCTGGCCACCACTGGCAGCGAAGTTCTTGATTAAGTATTCGTAGGCGTTGCCAATCACGTCCAGAGTGCCGACGCGGCTGGGCTTGAGGTTCAGTTCGGGTTTTGCGAAGTCTTCCAGCAGGTGACGCAGAATGGTGTTCTTCTGCTTTTCCTCGCCCAGTTTGTCGGTGTTGAAGGAGATGTCCTGGAATACGCTTTTGCCGGCGTCTTTGAGTTTGGTGCCGTTGGCTTCTTCGATAGCGTGCAGGGCCTGGTCAATTCGCTCGCCATTACCGGGTTCGTGTCGGTGCTCATAGAGCGTGTAGAAGCTGGCATTTTTCGGCAGCACAAAACGCTCGTTTTTCATCATCTCTTCGATCAGCTCCGGCTCGTCGCCATATTGGTCTTTGTAGCTGTCGTAGTGGTCCTGCCAGACATCGGAGATGTACTTGAGGAACAGCATGGTGAGGATGAAGTCCTTGTAGGTGTCGGCGCTGATGGTGCCGCGAAACGTGTCGCAGGCGGCCCACAGGGTTTTGTTGATGCTGTCCTGATTGATTTTGTCGTGATTGCTCATGTTCAGTTCTTTTCCTTGAGTAGCTGCAAAAACATGCCCTGCAGCATGCGTTCTCTATTATTCAATAAGTCGCGTGTGAGCTGCTGCTCCTGCGCCCAGATCCGGTTGAGGTGCAAGATCTTGTGCTGAGTTGCCAGGCTGGGAATATCCAGTTTTAGCGCTCTGGCAGCAGCTGTGCTAAGCATCGGTATACTGGAGCCTTGGCTGGCGATGTCTTCCAGGTATCGCTGCATTCGGGGTTGGTTCAGCGACCAGCACAAGAATTCTGCGGTTACTTTGGCAGATCTTGGCCGGATAAGAATGACTTGGCTGCTGGCGACCACGGGCAGAGCACTTGTCTCGGCACCGGTGTATGCCGCGCGGAAATAACCCCCTCGAGCTGGTAGCAGGACGGTATTAGGTGTGACTAGAGTCTTTGCGCGCCCATCCCACTGAATCTGAGGCATTTGCTTTACGTCGAGCAGGTCGACACCTGTCATATCCTGGCGCTGACGTATATCCTTTATCTGGACCACGAAGGCATTACCTTTACTAAGCTCTTCGATCTTGCCGCGAAAGGTGAACCCAGATCGGATATCGGCGATCTGGCCCAGTGATATTAAGTTGTGTAGCTGCTTCATGCGAAATCCTGATACTCAGTTTGGCCTTCCTTGGCCTTCCTTGGCCTTATGCCTCAGTCTGCTTGACTGAGCTGCTTTTTTAGCCAATTGCTCATTGCATTTTTTTCGTCGTCGTCCAAGCGCCGCCAAGCTGCTTCTCCAGACAACCGAGTGACCAACAGCCCGTCATCGCTATCCATGACCGACGCCAGCGCATCCCGGACCTGCGCAGCCGATTGATTGGTGGCAATAATCCAGCAAGACTCGAGGGGCCTGGCCCAGGTTCCATAGGATTCAATTTTGTTAAACAGGCTGGTGTAATCACGATTCTTTCGCAGATCGTAGTTAATTTGGTAGACTTTCAAAGTCGTTACCTCCTTTTCATCATCACTTTTAATGTTGAGTGGTTAACGATTTCAGTGGCGGGTGGCCGCCCGCCACTGAAACCCACGCTTCAAGACCTATCTCATTTGAAATTATTGCAGTAGCAACTCTATGATTTTTGGTCTTAGAGTATAATTTGCCTGTCTGTAGAATTTGTCAACCAGATTTTATTGCAGTAAGTACCCTACTGATTTTGGTCTATGCGCCGACCGTGCGCCGCTACTGAGATAGGATACTTTGTGACTCAATTTGAGCAAGGAGTACGGAGTTAATCGGTCGCCTTGGTGATTCTTGGGCGAGATATCCTATCTGCGCCGGCTGCCCCGTGTCCCTTTAACAGGGGGCATACAAATCCTAATGAATGAGTATATTGCGATGTATGCGATCACGACGACGGTGACGATGCCCCAAGTGTCATTTACGCGAAAAGCCGCACCAATAGCTACCAATAACCCTGCTGAACCTACCGCAACAAGCAGAGCCAGAACTGGCGCTCCCACAAGAATGGCAAGTGCAATCATTGCGAATGGTGGTGACGAGTTCTTGCCCATGCTGCGCTCCTTGAATCAGCTGCGACGCTGATTCTCTTTCGACCAGTGAGAAAACTGGGTGTTCGCGGTGTTCATGTTGATCCCTTCAGCTATACACGCTTGGACAACATCGTTGCGCAGTGCCTGACCACGGTCAGTATAGTGTTGATCTGCAATCTCCCAGACTCGTGCGGTGATGGTTCCTGGTTTGGGGCGGATGCTATTTGAAGAGGTTAGTCTATCGGGTCCGTCGGTTAGTTCGTTTAATGCATCGAAAATTACACTTTGTGTTTTGTCTCCGTACTTTTGATACAGCGCCGAAAAGAGGGGTGACGGGATCTGAATTCCAACATTGTCCATGGTAAAGGCCTCTTGATTGTTCGAGGTATATTAATATCTATTCTTGCCATATATCAATAGATATAATAGATATCTACAGATATTCAAGTGCAAAATTAGCAATAAGTCAAAATACGTACCCATTTAGAATGGAAATTATTGATTACACGCACTTGCCGAGCTACCAGTGCCGAGCTAAAGTTTTGAGTTAAGGAGGCTCACCTTAAATGTGAGTTTCACTTCAATCGAGTGAGCGTATTCCTGTATGCCCTATGCGCACCGACAACATTGGAGGTGCAATAAGCATGATCCGAATGTGCGCATCTAGGTAATTGTGTCAAATGGCAATGACGGGCGGCAGACGTTAAGCGACGAGTCGGGGACTGGCAATGATCGAAATGGAAGTCAGAATACCAGACTCAATTCGCCCCTATTTAAACGAAATAGCTGAGCGTCTGTGGGCAAAGCGCGCCGCGGTGATGGTAGGCGCCGGCTTCAGCAAGAACGCTGGGAGCGAATTCCCGGATTGGAACCAATTAGGCGACCTCTTTCATCAAAAAGCACATGGAAAAACGCCAGATCCCTCCAATCAAAAGTATCTAAACGCCTTGCGACTGGCTGAGGAAGTTCAGGCGGCCATTGGCCGGCCAGCGTTAGAAAATTTGCTTCGCTCAAGTATCCCGGATCTGAATATCGAACCTTCTGCCCTCCATGTTGAGTTGCTTGAACTGCCGTGGACAGATGTATTTACGACTAACTATGACACACTCCTCGAACGCGCGAGCGCCAAGGTTGTGACCCTGCGATACGAGCCAGTGGTCAACAAAGAGGATATTCCTTACGCGACCAAGCCCAGAATAGTTAAGCTTCATGGCAGCTTCCCTTCGGAGCGACCCTTTATCATCACTGAAGAAGATTACCGGCGTTATCCAATCGACTATGCCCCGTTCGTTAACACAGTCCAACAGGCTCTTCTTGAGAACACCTTTTGCCTTATCGGATTCTCTGGCGACGACCCCAATTTCCTTCAGTGGATAGGCTGGATTCGCGATAATCTCGGCAGAGACAAGACACAAAAAATTTATCTTGTAGGGGTCTTCAATCTCTCGGCCGCTCGGCTTCAACTCCTTGCTCATCGCGGAATTATTGTGGTTGATTTATCGTCCTGCGATGGCATTAACGCTCACGATCACAAAAAGGCGTTAAGCACATTTTTTGAATATATCAGGTCGAAAAAGCCAGACACACTGAGCTGGCCGACCAATCCTAATTCGATTCATCCTGAACACAGTGCAGACGGTACCAACGAGTTTCAAAAGATAATTCAGGGGTGGCGGCAACAGCGACTGGCATACCCAGGTTGGCTGATCCTGCCCCATAGCAATCGCGAGAGTCTATGGAGGTGTACTAGCGCGTGGACCAATTACCTTCCAGACTTAGAAAAATCGCCACCTGGGCTTGACATCCTATATACCTTTGAACTGATCTGGCGGCTGGAAAGGTGCCTGCTACCGCTTTTCAACAATATAGCCGAGTACTGCGACGTACTAATTGAAAAGTATTGGCCATTTCAAACCGACCACTCTCCAAAAAACTCTCTAATCCATCCGGGAGAAGAGATTTTTCAAAGTCTGCCGTCATATGACATCCAGCGAGCTTGGCTGGCGATTGCATTGGCTACGTTGCGATTCTATCGCGAGGAGGGGTTTCTAGAAAAATGGAAGGTGGCGGAGGCACGTCTAAAGGGTCTTTCCGATCAACTATCATCAGAACAAAGGGAGTTTCTGCACTATGAAGGTTATCTCTTTAGCCTTTTTACCCTGGACCTTTCAGGCGCTAGGCAGCGGCTCGAGAACTGGAGAACCAATGAGGCCCAACCATACTGGATGGCGAAAAGAGCAGCTGCTTTTGCAGAGATTGGTCTACTTGGTGAAGCAGAATCCCTTATCAGGGATGCGCTTGAAAACGTAAGAAAAAAACTAAATCAGAAGGTAGGTGCGGTAGATCTAACCCTGGTGTCGTTAGAAAGCAATGCGATGCTATTGGCGAAATACATTCAGGAATCCGCCTGTCAACGGCAATCTAATTTTGACCCACCTAGCGGCAATGTAAAATTGACCCACCCTTGGCGGTTTACTCGTTATCTTGCTGGCTGATGACCACCGGAGCGATGCCGGCGGCTTTCTTGCC
>Ga0114899_1000054_pt1 | contig 135414 bp, 125 predicted proteins | sample MalvireepMed_215_FD_83497 | JGI IMG/M metagenome (GOLD analysis project Ga0114899, IMG submission 83497) | Marine viral communities from the Global Malaspina Expedition - Malaspina viral metaG DeepMed_215 | ecosystem: Environmental > Aquatic > Marine > Oceanic | place: Mediterranean Sea...
CGTTCGTTCTGAGCCAGGATCAAACTCTCATGTTCAATCCAAGCTTGTCTCATAGACAAACTCTTCAAAATCAACGTCTGCACATTTTGGTGGTTACCACAAATCAATCTGAATAAATTCAAATCGATCCGTCGTCTCCAGGATGCACAGACTGTAGCGCCATAACGCTGCCCGCGCATCCCTTCCTTCTGATCTACAATGTCAAAGAACTCCAGGACCGAAGCCCCGAACCGCCAAGTCCGCGTCGCCGTCTCGTTGGCGCCGCACCCCGTCGGTGGAGGCGGGTTATAGGCCCCACTCCCAAAACTGTCAAACACCTTTTTGCAAAAAAATGACAGAAATGTTGTTACGCAAAATTTTTGCGCGAAACCATATATAGGTTTCACTTTTATGACCTGCAAGGGGCCCAAAACCCGAAAATCGCGGCCGGATCGGATTGCCCTGCGCGATAATGCCGATAAGATGTTCGCGCAAGTTTCTGCCCACCATAGAATCACCCGTGCGAAAAGCGGCAAATAATCCGGATCGAACACCATGCCCCACGACAAAACACCCCCGGCGTCGCGAAATGATTCGCAAATAGTGCCTGCCTACCCCGGTCCATCGAACCCGATTGAGGTGGTCGACATGCATACCGGGGGTGAGCCGCTGCGAATCATTACATCGGGTTACCCCGATATTCCCGGCAAGGACATTCTGGCCAAGCGCCGCTATGCCAAGGACCACCTTGATCATCTGCGGCGCTTTTTGATGTTCGAGCCGCGCGGCCATTATGACATGTATGGCGCGATCCTGGTTGAACCCAGCCTGCCCGATGCCGACCTTGCGGTTCTGTTCATTCATAATGAGGGCTATTCGACCATGTGCGGCCATGCGATTCTGGCCCTTGGTCGCTATGCGATTGATTATGGTCTGGTCAAAGCCGTCGAGCCGGTCACCAAAGTCAATATTGAATGCCCCTGTGGCCTGGTGCGTGCCGAGGTCGACGTCAGTAACGGCAAAACCGGCAAGGTCCGGTTTTCATCTGTGCCATCCTTTATGTTTGCCAATGATGTTTCCTTGCGTCTTCCCGATGGCACGGCCTTTAAAACCGATATCGGATATGGCGGGGCGTTTTATGCCATTCTGGATGCCGGGCAATTTGATATCGCCATCACGCCGGAAAATGTTGGCCGCCTGACCCGACTGGCAGAAGAGATATGCCAAGCAGTGAATAACAGCGTCACGCTGGCCCATCCCGATCATGATGATCTGGCCTTTTTATATGGTGCGATCCTGACCGACGGGCGGGATGCGTTTGAGGCGTCTGCGACACGTAATATATGTGTGTTCGCCAAAAATCAGGTTGATCGCAGTCCAACCGGATCCGGGGTCAGTGCCCGCCTTGCCATTCAACATGCCAAGGGACTGATTGCACCGGGAGATATCCGGGTATTTGAAAGCGTGATCGGATCAAGCTTTGAAGGATCGGTTGAGGCGACAACCAGCTGTGGCCCGCATGAAGCGATCATTGCCTCGGTCAAGGGCAAAGCGCATTACAGCGGCAAGGCCAGCTTCTGGTATGAAGAAGATGATGAGGTCGGGCGCGGGTTTATTGTTGGTTGACCCCGGAGATACGAACCTTCACACAAATAAAAAGGGATGCCAAGAGCATCCCTTTTTTAATCGTCAATTGTTTGAGCCTATTCACGGGCCTTGCGCAGGCATCCCATCAAGCTATCGGCCGAACTTTGGATGTGGTTGGCCAGAAGTTCAACGGCTTCATCAACATTGCCTGCTTTGCAGGCCTCAAAAATCTGATGATGTTCGCGTTCAGCCCGGTCAGTTGCCCCGGAAAGCGCAAGCTGTGCTTGGGTAAAGCGCACAGTGTTGTTGCCGATCATACGCACGATCTCGAGCGTCTTGGGACGATTGGATGCACGATACAGCCGGTCGTGGAATTCGCGGTTAAGTTCCCCCCATTTGGAAACATCGCCAGCGCGGAACGCCTCGTCATAGACCATCAGGATATCTTCGACCGATTTAAGATCGGCCGGGGTCAGGCGCGGGACAGCATGACGCAGAAGATCGCATTCAAGGAGCTTGCGGACTTCAAAAAGTTCCTCGATCTCATCAAGCGAAAGCTGAGAGACAACCGCCCCTTTGTGCGGTTGAAACGAAACGAGGCCCTCGGCGTCCAGCCGTTGCAAGGCTTCACGGACCGGAATACGTGAAACGTTGTATTCACCCGCGATTGCATCCTGTCGCAACTGGTGACCCGCAGGAAAATCGCCTGTCAGAATGCGTGTGCGAAGATCTTCAGTCACCTGATCGGTGATGGTGCGGCGGGTAAATCGCGGTGTTGCGGTCATTTCAGCTCTTTTTTTGGTGTTACACCGACGCTATATGGCATGCCGGTTGTCGGGCATTTTATTGCGCCCCGACAGAATTTGTCAGTTTTGCTATTCATAGCGTCGGGCCACGTAAGTCGCAATACAATTGCATACTGTATAATTCCACACCCTCCGCCGGTATAGGACAAAGGGGGCATGAAGCCCCCTTTTTGCATAACGATGTGATCTTGAACACGCCTGCCCTATTTGACAATGAAGCCATGAGCATAGGGATCACGGTCATCGATGAAGATGGTGTTGTATCCATGCTTGCGCGCCCAGCCTTCAATCCCCGGTACGACGGCATCAAATTCACCGACCTTGGTTTTCTCGACCACCGACACCCGGAACTGCGAGCCGATGATGCTTTCATGGACCACCTCATGCTCGGGATCCCACTGCCCCTTGGCGACCAGTTGGGCGAGCCGGGCCGAGGAGCCAGTTCCACACGGCGAGCGATCAATACCCTTGTCACCATAAAACACCGCATTGCGATGAGTACTTTCAGGTTGGGTCGGCTTGCCAGTCCACTGGATGTGCGACAGCCCCTTGATATCGGGATGAAGTGGATGCACGAATTCGTTCTGTTCGTTCAGACGGCGGCGAAGTTCCGGGCTGATACGCTGCAGGTCACCGGCGGAAAAATCCGCCATATCGCGATAGTTTTCCTGCGGTTCGACAATCGCATAGAAATTGCCGCCGTAGGCAACATCGACCTTGATGGGGCCGATATCCGGGCAATCGACTTCGATATCGGTTTTGTACAGGAATGACGGCACGTTGGTGAGCTTGACCGATTCAACGTAATCACCGACCTGATTATACTCGGCAATGACGAGACCAGCTGGCGTTTCAAGGCGCAGGCGGCCGGGCGTTTTGGGTTTTACCAGCCCTTCCTCGATCGCCATGGTCACAGTCCCGATGGTGCCATGGCCGCACATCGGCAGGCAGCCCGATGTTTCGATAAACAGGACCGCGACGTCATAGTCATCTGATGTCGGATCATAGAGGATCGATCCCGACATGACATCATGACCGCGCGGCTCAAACATCAGCCCGGTTCGGATCCAGTCATAGTCGCGCAAGAAATGTGCGCGCTTTTCGAGCATGGTCGACCCGTCAAGCTTGGGGCCACCGCCAGCAACCAGACGCACCGGGTTACCGCATGTATGACCATCGACACAAAAGAAACTGCTTTTCGTCATGGGTGGGGCCTTAAAAACGATTGATACGATAAGGGGTCATGTCGACCGGTGCTTCGCCACTTGCCATCAGGTCAGCAACAAGACGCCCGGTCGTTGCACCCAAGGTCAGGCCGAGATGGCCGTGACCAAACGCAAAGAATGCATTGGCATGGCGCGGGCTTCTGGAAATAACGGGGGTTGAGTCCGGCATGGACGGACGGAATCCCATCCATTCTGTGCCCCCCTCGGCACTGAGTTTGGGCAGGACTTCTTTGCCCTTGGCAAACAGGGCCTTGGCGCGATCATAGTTGGGGGCCGCCAAAAGACCGCCCAATTCCACTGCACCCCCAACGCGAATGCCCATTTCGAGCGGGCTTAGCACGAAGCTGTCATCGGCACAGACAACCATGCGCGACAGTTTCGCATCGTGATAGGGCACGGTGGTATTATAGCCGCGCTCTGTATCCAGCGGGACCGGTGAACCGAGCCGTTTGGCCAGCGTTTTTGACCACGCACCACAGGCAACAACCACATTATCGAAATTAATCATGTCGCCGGCATCCGTGATCGCAGCGCGTGGCTTGCCATCGCGGAAGACGAAATTGGCGACATCGGCGGTCTGGAACTTGCCGCCACGCTCCAGGAAATGCTTGAAGATGCCCGTGGTGATTTTGAAGGGATCAAGGACATGTCCCCAATCTTCTTCCATCACGCCACAGGCAAAGATTGGTGCCAGATCCGGCTCAATGTCGCGGACTTCATCGCGGGTCAGATCGCGCAGTTTGATGCCGTTGCGCCGGCGCAGATCAATCGCGTATTCAGCGGCCTTGCGTGAGGTATTGCTGCGATAAACCGCCATGGCGCCATGCTTTTTGAAAACGGCATCTGCAAGGCCAGCGTCCTTGATCACCGGATCGTAATCATTCCATGCGCGATTAAGCAAGGTCGCCATATTGGTTGCGATTTGCTCTACCCGGGTTTTGCGGCTTGCTGCCAGAAACCGCAGCAACCACGGCATCATCTTTGGCAAATAGCCCCAACGCACCGAAAGCGGACCCAGCGGATCCATCAACCATCCCGGAACGCTTTTAAGCATGCCGGGCATCGCAACAGGTGCGCATTCGGACACAGCGATACCGCCAGCATTGCCAAAGGATGCCCCCATGCCCGGCTCCCCACGATCCAGGATCGTGACGTCATAGCCCTTGCCAAGCAGGGCCAAGCCGACATTGACACCAACAATACCCGCACCAATCACAACAACCTTTTGACTGGCGGACGTATCAGATGAACTTGTGGCTTTGGCTGGTGTCATTTTGGGGCCTCACGAATTGGTGTATGTGGCGCTTGCTTTTCTAACCCACGGGCAGATCGCAGGAAACTCCCCCGCGACATGCGCGGAGGAGCCTACTGTTTCATCAAATACAGTACCAGTGCAATCATGGTGTTATGCAACGCGCATCATGATTGCAAAGCATCGCCCTTAGAGTGACGGGCGGGTATCGATGGCTTTCTGGATGGTTGCCTTGATGGTTTCAAGTTCTTCACCGACCAGAGGCAAGCGCGGTGCCCGGACGTGGGGTTTGCCAACGCCGGTCATTTCCTGGGCAAGCTTGATGTACTGAACCAGCTTGGCATGGACATCCATGTGCAGAACCGGGGTGAACCAGCGATAGATTTTAAGGGCTTCGGTGTATTTGCCCTCAGACAGCAGCTTCCAGAGCGCGACCGATTCCTTCGGGAAGGCATCGGTGAAGCCGGAAATCCAGCCAACAGCCCCAAGAACCTGGGTTTCCATGACAAGGTCATCCATGCCGCAGAACAGAACAAAACGGTCACCACAGGCATTATAGATATCGGTGATACGGCGCGGATCGCCCGAGCTTTCCTTGATCGCCACAAGGTTTTTGACATCGGCAAGCTGATTGAACTCATCGGGCTTGATATCAATGCGATAGGCGCCCGGATTGTTATAGATCATGATCGGCAGCTTGGTCGCAGCCGCGACAGTGCGGAAATGTTCGATATTCTCGCGCGGATCGGCGGTGTAAACCATGCCGGGCAGAAGCATCAGGCCATCAGCACCGAGTTTTTCGCATTCCTGTACATAGCGAATGGCTGCACGGGTGGAGCTTTCTGCCACACCGGACAGAACCGGAATACGGCCCTTGGTGACTTCTACCGCCAGCTTCAGGACGGCGATTTTTTCTTCAGGATCAAGGGCGGTGTTTTCGCCAACCGATCCCAGCATAACCAAGCCATCGACACCTGCATCAATCAGGGCTTCGATCTGTTCGGCGGTCATATCAAAATCGATCGAACCGTCTTCGTTCATCTGGGTGGCAACGGCGGGGAAAACGCCAGTCCAGTTTACCTGCATGGAAAAGTAACCTCCTGATATGGTGCGGCAAGACTGCCGCAGCTTTACGCTCTGAAAGCCCATGAAATAGCGGGCCGCGTTCAATTGATGTATATTGTATACAAAATATAAAATTTCGATGCAACGGGTTTCTTCACAACAAAAAAAGGGCCCGAAACCGGACCCTTTTTACGACGAGACTTGATATGCAGGTACCAAAGTGCGCTTAAGTTGTTGCCATCACTGATGTCGACAGCCCTGTACCCGACATGTCGTCGCCAGTTACAAAAACCAGAGTTTTGGCGATGATAACGCTATCACAAAGCTCGCGCTCAACGAGCATGCGGGCGGCCTGACCATAGGCCCTTCGCCGCGTGTCATCTTCCATCAATTCTTCGATGGCATTGGCCAGCTGAGTGCCATCACGAAGAGGTACCAGAAGGCCATTCTCACCGTGGCGAACAATTTCGCGGCAACCAGGTACGTCAGTCGCGACCATTGCGAGCCCGCTTGCAGCAGCTTCGAGCAATGATTTTGGCAGGCCTTCACGCCAGGAGGGCAGAACCGCCAAATCAGCATCACGCAATAGTTCCGCCACATCTGATCGTTTACCCATCCATTCAATCAAGCCTTCCGACTGCCATTCGAGAAGGTCTTTTTCATCAGCGCTATCAGGATTGGCAGGGTCGGTATCGCCAACCAGCAAAATGCGGTAATTGCGGTCACGCGATTTAAAGATACGCGCAGCTTCAATGAGCTCACCCAGCCCCTTGGACCAGAGCATACGCGCAACGAAAATCGCCGTTCTGGGCTCGGAATCCTCTCGCGTTGCCTTATCGGTCGGTCTGAAGTTCGAAATATCGACCCCGGAGCCACGGATCAGCATTAACCGCTTTTCCGTGAAACCAAGCGCTTTCATCAAAGCATGATCATCTGCATTCTGCACAATCATTCTGATCGACGGGCAAAACGCATACAAGCGAAGCAACAGCGAAACGATATGGCGCACAATCTTTGCCTTTGCACCATCCGAGACAAACAGAAAGCCAAGTCCGGTGACCATATTGACTGTCCGTTTTGCACCAACCATCAATCCGGCAAAGGACGACAATACGACGCACTGGATCGCGACATTCACAACCACATCCGGGTTCTCGCGCCGAATCAGACAAGCAAGTGCCCTGATCGTATTGAGGGACTCGATCGGGCTTAGACCACCGCGCGCAATCGGAATATTAACGACGCGAAAGCCCTCTTTGCGCAGTTCCTGGGCCGCAGTTCCGGTATTACAGGCGACAACAACGTCATCTCCGCGCACCAATGCTGCGCGCCCCAAACCGATACGATGCGAAACAAACGACCAATCTTCGGTGCAAACAATCATGGTCTTGCGGCGCATGTGCGCGGAGACTTTGGGAAGCATTGCCTCGCGCCGCAAAAATGCCAACGCAAATGTCAGCATCACCACACCGAACCACCATGACGTCCAGAAGGAATAATTGAACAACCCGGCAAACCAGTAAGCTGCCATCATCATCAGCGTCAGACCACTGGCGACAATTCCGTTATGGCGAACATCCTTGAAGCCCGTCAGGCCGATCATGAACACGAGCGGCACGACCACAACCAGCCCTAACACGCCGGTTTCAAGCCAGATCTCCATGAACCAGTTATGTGGATGCCCAGGCAAGACCGATTGCGTGGAACTTCCCGCCAATTCATTCGCTCCGGGAACCCAGGGGGCTGCGTTAATGCCATATCCAATAATTGGATGATCAAAGACATGACTAAACGTGAATTGCCAGATCATTTGCCGATGTACATCAACAAGCCACATCGGAAGATAAGGTTCAAACCCACGCAGATCCGCCATACCACCTGTCACATCGCCGAGCCATGACAACGCCGCAGTTACCAACCCGATGATCGCTATGGCAATGGCAGCTTGCACCAAACGTGATCTGATGAGAAAGGCAGCGCAGAACCCAATCGCTCCACACGCTGCCAAGACGGCCGCGACGTTCGCCCGCCCGTGCGAGATTTCCAGGACAGGAATAATCGCCATCGCGACGGCGAGGGACAAGAACCTCCGTGTCGCCTTGCTATCAATTGCATCGAAAACCAGGATCATTGCGCCAAAGATCAGGAAACTGCCGACAGGCTTCAGACGTCTGGTGATGTCGAAATGAAAATCAGGTTCCAGCATTGCTTTTAACGACAGAACTTCTGGCTGAACGAGAATAGCAACCACGCAATAGGCCACCAGTATCCATGTCGCATAAACACAGGCATCCCAGGCCAATTTCCACTGCGGTTCGATCAAACGCATGAGATACCAGATGCCTGCAAGCATCGCGAAACGCCCCAGCCATGTGCCGAGCGATTTCTCTGGCACCACAGAAAGCAGTGCTGAAATCAGAAAAACGATCAGTGCGGCAAGAACCAATCCACCAATTGGCGTCGCGATATCCCGGCGCATTTTACGCCATGCGTCACCGTGATGGGCAGAGGCAATAGCGCATATCAGCGACAAGCCAAGTCCAATCCCAAGAGCCGTCCGACCGAAGAAAAATAGCGGTGCCGAAATACCAAACAGAATGGCGGCGATGCCAAGCATTGTCTCGCGCCAATGCCGGGTCGGGACGGTCTGTTGCATGATGGATTGTTCCAAATTGAAGTCTGCCACCTTGCTAACCGCGCAGGACTTGCACGTCAATAATCATCGACAATAACGCGTCGACTGATCGCAGCTACATATGGTTTAATCATACCTCACCTTTTCAACCCATCAAACATCGAGCGCCATGATGACGGAAATGAAGTCCCTGCTGCGCTTTCCAGGTCAGCGCAAGCTTGCGCTGACAAACTGCCCCATTCCTCTGCCGGGTAAGAACACACTTCTGGTTCAAACCTGCTACTCGTTGATCAGCCCGGGAACCGAGTTCACGCAAGCAGGTGAAACACGTGCGAGCCTGCTGCAGAAAGCATGGCAGCGCCCGGATCTTGTCGCGCTTACCATTAATCAACTGAAATCAGAGGGTTTGCAGAGTACCCTACGACGCGTTGACAATCGTCTTGGCCGCCCGATGCATATGGGGTACTGCGCTGTCGGGCGGGTTGAAGCCACCGGGGATAATGTTTCGGGCTTTGTGCCGGGACAGCGTGTTGTCATGGCAGGAATGGGACAGGCCAATCACGCTGAATGGAACCGGGTTTCCGTAAACCTTGCCTGCCCGATACCCGATGCCGTCGCCGATCGAAACGCAGCCTTTGCCCCCCTTTACGCCTTGGCCCTGCATGCCCTTAGACAAGGGGAGACATCAGTTGGCGATAACATTGCGATCATCGGAGCAGGATTAATTGGCCAACTTGTTGCCCAAACGGCTGGTACCGCTGGCGCTTTGGTTACCGTAATTGAGCCCAATCCCACACGTCGCGCCCTTGCGATCCGCAACGAACAAATTCGATGCTATGCCGCGGCAAATGACGCCCCGGAGGGTAACTTTGACGCTGTTTATATCTGCGCCGCCGGCAAAGCGGATCATCACCTGATTGATGACGCGGCCCGCCTGTGTCGCGACCGGGGAATGATCGTTTGTATTGGCAATGTCGAACCGACCGGCAAACGCAAAGCACTATACGAAAAGGAAATTACCATTCGTCAGGTCCGGTCCTACGGGCCCGGGCGATATGATCCCAACTATGAAGAACGGGGTGAAGATTATCCCCTGGGCTATGTGCGATGGACGATCAAGCGCAACATGCAGGCAGCCCTTGATCTAATGGCGGACAAGCGTCTTGATCCGAGCCCGTTGATCACATCCGAGATTGATTTTGAGAATATCGTGGACCATTTCGCCATGGGCCCTGATCCCGCGCAACTGGCGACAATCGTGCGATACAGACCGTTCGAAAACACAAAGGCAGCGCCCCTTGCACCCTCAGGGCAACAATCAGAGCCCGTCAAAGGCCACGTCCGGACCGGACTGATCGGGGTGGGCAACTATTCGGGTGGTAGCTTATTGCCCTTGTTACAAAGGCATCCAGATGTTGAGGTCATCGCCTGCTGCTCACAAAGCGGGTTGGCTGCTATTGCGCTATCAAAGAAAATTGATGGGCTGCGCACATACAGTGGTGCCGACGCATTACTTGCAGAGGATGAAGTCAACAGCGTTATCATTACCACGCGCCATGACAGCCATGCCGGACTGGCCGCCAAGGCAATCACCGCCGGCAAGCATGTTTGGCTGGAAAAGCCGGTAGCGGTTGATCAAGCAGGCCTTGAGGTGCTGCGCGAAGCGGCTGGTGCTTTGCAGCGGCGCATCTTTATGGTTGGGCATAATCGGCGTTATGCGCCGATGACCAAGCAACTGCGTGCAGCATTGCCCGCAGGCGTGAAACAGTTCCGCTATCGCGTTCGGATCAGGCCCCTTCCCGCCGACCATTGGCTACATCATTCCGATCAAGGCGGGCGTACGATTGGCGAGATCAGCCATTTTATTGATTTGATCAAGAGTCTGGTCGATCGCGAACTGATTGAGCTCACCTGCCGATGGATAGATCGCATGGCTGGTGACAGTATATGGCAGTTACGCTTTGCAGATGGATCGGTTGGCGAGGTCAGCTATCTGCAAGGTAACCGCAATGATCCCAAGGAAGTCCTTGAAATAGATGCACCGCATTTCACAGCCACGCTTGGCAATTGGAAGAGACTAACGATCAATGGAAAGACCATTCTGCGCAACTGGCTGGGGCAGGATAAGGGCCAATCTGCGGCAATCGATACATTCGCCCGTGCGATTACGAGCGGCGAACGCCCCGACCTGATGCCAAGCATCGAAGAGGAAATCGACTTGATGGCGCGCATTCTTGCCGCAGCCAACACCCCATCGGATTAATGGGGACCGGCATACAAAATCAAAAGCGGCAACGTCAGGATGCTAATGATTGTGGTCAGCAGGATCGTGGTTGAAGATCGATCAATGCAGACATTATAGCTGCCCGCGACAATCGCAACGTTCGCGCCACTCGGGAGGGCGGCGACGAGTGTAACGATCATCAGCCAAAGCGGCGGCAGATCGAAAATGAAATGCCCGACCGAGAAAACCAGAAGCGGCTGAACAAACATCTTGGCACAGGTGCAAAGCAAGCTGGCACTAAGATTGCCGCGCACCGACTGCCCGTAAAGCCCGGCCCCAACAAGCAAAAGCGCTATGGTCGGGCCCGCTGTACGGAACCGTTCAAGCGTGCCATCGACCATTTCCGGCATGCGGATTTCAAATAACGATGCCAGAACGCCAAGCACAATCGCCGCGATGATCGGATTTCTGGCCACACGCACGATGCTGCGAAATACGTTGGACAGCCAATGACCATCGCCACCGCGGCTGCCCTCAACAATCATGATCGTCATGCCCATCAGGGTCACCGGATGGATCGACAGCACGATCAAAAGCGGCACCAGGCCTTCTTCGCCGTAAACCGCCTGTACCAGAGGAATGCCGAGAAGAACGATGTTGGAAAAGACGCCGCCCATCGCGGTGACGGCCGCTTCATCGGTTTTGGCACTCAGCCAAAGCTTGGTGATTATAAACACCAGCGCAAAGTTCAACAGCACGCCGGAATAATAACTGCCCCACAGGCGCAGATCGAAATGCGCACTGATGTCGGATTGCGACAGGGTCTGAAACAACATCGCCGGGATAAAGGCGTTCATGGCAATTTTCGCCAGGAACGGAATGCCTTCGCGCTTGATAACCTTGATATGGGTTAGCAAAAAACCGCACAGGATCGTCAAAAAGACAGGTCCAACTTTTCCGACGATCAGATCAAGCATGGTTCCCCCAATGCACCAATGGGCAAGGACGCAAGGCACTGCGCAACAGATCGGGAAAACCGCGTCGATCACGCAAAAAGAAAGGACAGCATCGTTGACGCTGTCTGCAGGGTCAGGACCTTCCAATTTGGTTTGAATGGTCGCTCAGATTTGTGCGGATACGCGAAGCAAGACCGCAGGAAGATATTTATCTTTCAAGGCCTTGCGACAACGAAGCCCGTGCAAATCTGAGTGATCCGAAGGACAGAGCTTATATTTGCAAACTCCTGCGTCAAATCCCTTAAGCGGGGTACCAACCCGCTTGGCAGAATTTTCCTTGGATTTCACAAATATAAGCTCTGCCATTCCAATCAAATTGGAAGGTCCTGACCCTAAATAATACAAATCATTTCGCGGACTTACCAGCCCCGCACCGAAAATCCATCGGCAAGGCTGCCATGCGTATCAGTCACTTGGGTCAGTCAGATGGGGAAGTCTGGACCCTTTTGACTGCATCTTTCCAGCCATCAAGCAGGCCCTGGCGACGGCCCGGTTCGATATTGGGCTCAAAGCTGGCATCAAGGTGCCAGTTCTCTGCAATATGATCGAGATCGCGGTAAATACCGGCCTGCAATCCGGCAAGGTATGCGGCCCCAAGTGCCGTGGTTTCGGTGACTTCGGGGCGTTCGACGGAAATGCTCAAAACGTCAGAGAGCATCTGGCACATCCAGTCATTGGCAACCATGCCACCGTCAACGCGCACCGCCTTGGGCGACACGCCATCAGCTGCCATCGCTTCGAACAGATCAAAGGTCTGATAACAAACACTTTCAAGGGCGGCGCGGACAAATTCGCGCGGGCCAGTATCACGGGTCAGACCAAAAATCGCCCCACGTGCATCCGGGTCCCAATATGGCGCACCAAGCCCGGTAAAGGCCGGCACCAGATAAACACCATGATTGTCATCAAGGGATTTGGCTAATCCTTCGGTTTCGGCGGCGGACTTGATAATACCAAGCCCGTCACGCAGCCATTGAACCGCCGCCCCGGCAACAAAGATCGCACCTTCGATGGCGTAACTTGTTTTGCCATTGATGCGATATCCCACCGTAGTCAGAAGTCGGTGCTGGGATGTTACCGCCTCATCACCGGTATTCAGGATAACAAAGCAGCCTGTGCCATAGGTACTTTTGATATCGCCGGGCTCAAAGCAGCACTGACCGAATGCAGCCGCCTGCTGATCGCCCGCCATCCCCATCACCGGGATTTCCGCACCAAACAGATCGGCATCGGTCACCCCGAAATCAGCCGCACAGTCCTTGACGTCCGGCAGCATATTGCGCGGGACGCGGAAGATTTTGCAAAGCTCATCATCCCAGGCATTGTCACGAATGTTGAAAAGGTTGGTGCGCGCCGCATTCGTCGCATCGGTTGCATGCGATTTTCCACCGGTCAGACGCCACAAAAGGAAACTGTCGACTGTGCCAAATGCCAGATCCCCCTGATCAGCACGCGCACGTGCGCCAGACACATGATCAAGGATCCATGCAACCTTGGTTGCCGAGAAATAGGGATCAATCAAAAGGCCCGACTTTGCGTTGACCGCCTCTTCGAGCTTGGGATCACCCTTTTTGAGGTCATGACACAGTGCGGCGGTTCGGCGGTCCTGCCAAACAATGGCATTATAAATCGCCTTGCCGGTCTTGCGATCCCAGACAACGGTGGTTTCGCGCTGGTTGGTGATGCCGATTGCCGCGACCTTGGTGATATCAACACGCGCCAGTGCCTCCTTGCAGACAGCAACGACGGTATCCCAAAGGTCTTCCGGGTCATGTTCGACCCAGCCACTGTTGGGGAAGTGCTGCGGGAATTCCTGCTGAGCAACAGAGACAGAGCGACCATTTTCATCAAAGACGATCGCACGTGAGCTTGTCGTTCCCTGATCAATGGCAAGGATATAGCGCGTTTCTGACATGTTTGTTTTCCTCCCGAGCCGGCAGTTTCCTGCGATCCGACCCTGCATGCATTGATGCGTTGCGGCCCGTCCACATGACGGCACCATTGGTTTTATCGCTCTATTTAGAAAAAAATCGCGGCAAAAAACAATTCGTTTTCGAAAATTTTTCTGCGTTGTCCGCTCAATCCCCTGTTTTACAACGGAAAAAACAATCGGAGTTTGGCAATCCCAAAGACGGCAGAATTGACCGCATGGATTGCGGCACGTCTATTGCAACGAAAACGGGAGAATGAGTTTTAACCGGCATCTTTTTCCCCATGGAGGGCTTTATGGGTTTGTATGATACGTTGGCTGCCGTCACCAACACGGCGCATAACGCCAAGCATGCTGCCAGTTTCGGCCAGACGATTGCGTCAAACAGCCGCCCGGTTCCCGAAGAAGAGAAGGAAGAAAATGCCGAGTTGGCCTATATCCGCGAGCACGGCTTCACGACCTATGTGAAGGAAATCGAGGAACGCAAGATCGAAGAGATGCGCGCCAAGATCCTAAAAAGCATGGGTCTTGATGAAGAAACCTTGGCGGAAATGGATGCTGAAGACCGTCAGGCCATCGAAAAAGCCATCGCCGATGCCATCGAACAACGTCTGAATGGCAACACACTTGCCCAAGCAGAGCTTGGAAAATCTGCCAATGATGATGAAACGGCCGATGAACGCCGGGATCGCCTGCAGGCAAAGATCGCCTTTAATCCGAACATGTTTGACGTTTTCACCGAACTTCAGTCCGAACTGCCGAGCGGCTCCTCACAGTCAATCACCGGCAATACCGATGAGAACGATCAGGCATCCGGTGCGCGCAAAAAAGGCCTGTTTGAAGCCTGATACCGGACTTCCCCACACCGGACTTCCCCACATTGAATGCAAAAAAGGGCGCTGCAGATGGCAGCGCCCTTTTCGTTTCCGTACAGTGGCCGTGTGACTTATTCGTCAACACCACCAATGCAGACATATTTGACTTCGAGATAATCCTCGACACCGTATTTGGAACCTTCGCGGCCAACACCGGACTGTTTGAAGCCGCCGAACGGTGCTACCTCGGTCGCCATGACACCAACATTGACGCCGACCAGACCGCTTTCAAGGCCCTCTGCCAGCTTCCAGATGCGCGAGATGTCACGCGAATAGAAGTAAGACGCCAGACCGAATTCGGAATCATTGGCCATTTCCAGGACTTCTTCATCCGTCTTGAAACGGATCAGCGGAGCCATCGGTCCAAAGGTCTCTTCGCGGAAGACCAGCATGTCACGGTTGGCATCGGCAATCACGGTCGGCTGGAAGAACGAACCGCCCTTTTCATGACGTTTGCCACCCGTGAGGATACGGCCACCTTTCGAAACCGCATCTTCAATCTGGTTTTCAACCTTCTCAACCGCCTTTTCGGTAATCAGCGGGCCGATGATAACGCCATCATCGACACCATTACCGACCGGCATTTCAGCGACCTTGGCTGCGTATTTTTCAGCGAATTCGTCATAGACCGCGTCATGAACAAACAGACGGTTGGCACAAACACAGGTCTGACCGGCATTACGGTATTTGGATGCAATCGCGCCTTCGACGGCGGCATCAATATCGGCATCCTCGCAGACGATGAACGGGGCGTTACCGCCAAGCTCAAGGCTGATTTTCTTGACCGTATCGGCACACTGGCGCATCAGCAAACGCCCGACCGGGGTAGAGCCGGTAAAGGTCAGCTTGCGGACCTTGGCGTTTTCGGTCATCTCCGCACCAATTTCCTTGGCATCACCGGTAACAATCGAAAGCAGACCTTTCGGCAGGCCGGCACGTTCAGCCAGGATCGCCATGGCAAGGGCCGAATACGGCGTTTCCATTGCCGGTTTAACCACCATCGAACAGCCCACAGCCAGTGCCGGGGCAGCTTTACGGGTGATCATTGCCGTCGGGAAGTTCCATGGCGTGATCGCGGCACAAACACCGACCGGTTCTTTCAGAACCATGACACGGCGGCCTTCGGCATAGGTCGGGATCACATCACCATAGATGCGCTTGCCTTCTTCGGCGAACCACTGCAGGAAGCTGGATGCATAGGCGATTTCGCCCTTGGCTTCGGGCAACGGCTTGCCTTGCTCGGCAGTCATGATTGCCGCCAGGTCATCCTGATTTTCCATCATCAGGTCGTACCATTTCATCAGAATGGCAGACCGTTCCTTGGCGGTGCGTTTTTTCCAGGCCTTTTGCGCCTTTTCGGCGACGTCAACCGCATGGGCAACGGCATCGCGGCCAAGCACAGGAACAGTGCCAAGCACTTCGCCGGTTGCCGGGTTGGTCACCTGTTCGGTTTTTCCGTCTGGAGCATCGACCCATTCCCCGCCGACATAGGCCTGCTGGTTGAAAAGACTGGGGTCTTTAAGCGAATTCATTTGAGTGCCTCCGAAAAGCATTATTGGGAGCGACATGATCGAACTCTGGTTCTTATCTAGTCTGCTCCGTGGTGGATGCCACATTTTTGCGGGATATTTACCCAATAGCAATCGCAAACCGGGGTTACCACCCGCTTTGCCAGAAGATTGCACATAACCGGTGTTTCAGCCCCCGATTTAAAAGAACCTGCGGCACATTGCCATCTGTCGACCTATTCCCGGCGCCCATAGATCACGCAGATAACTCAGTGGGCGCAAAACCACCTTCGCATCGCGTATTTTTTCATTTTCAACCGATTCTGGGCTTTGATCGCCCCTGACTGTAAGTGAACGAAGAAGGCTTTCTGGCAATGGAAAACCAGGCGCGTCAGAAAATATAGAACAATAACAACAGATTATATCGCGGCCATCGAAGTTCATAATCGAAAATTTCAATTCGCCATAATTTTCGCTTGCAATTATTTTGGGGCATTCGTAACGTTTGTGAAAGAACAGAACGGCAGTTGAGAACAACTGTCACAAATAAGAGCAATTGGGGAGGAATCGGTTGCTCAATCCAGACACATACGACATCGCCATTATTGGTGGTGGGATCAATGGCACGGGTATCGCGCGTGACGCGTCAGGCCGCGGGCTCAAGGTTTATCTGTGTGAAAAAGATGACCTTGCCAGCGCGACCTCATCGGCAAGCACGAAGCTGATCCATGGCGGCCTGCGCTATCTTGAGCATTATGAATTCCGCCTTGTGCGCGAAGCGTTGATTGAACGCGAAGTTCTGCTGCGCGCAGCCCCGCACATCATTTGGCCACTTCGGTTTGTCCTGCCCCACGTCAAAGGTTTGCGTCCGGCATGGATGATCCGTTTGGGCCTGTTTCTGTATGACCACCTTGGCGGGCGCGAAAAGCTGCCGGGATCAGAGGGCATCAAACTCAGCAGCCATCCGGCCGGTGCGCCACTGGTCAAGGGCATGGACAAGGCATTTGTCTATTCCGATTGCTGGGTTCAGGACGCGCGCCTTGTGGTGCTTAACGCCATGGATGCCCGTGATCGGGGTGCCGATATCGAAACCCGCACCGAATGTGTTTCGGCCAAGCGCGAAGGCGATCTTTGGGTCGTCACACTTCGTGATATCGATAATGGGTCGGAAAAGACCATCAAGGCAAAATCGCTGGTTAATGCCGCCGGCCCCTGGTGTGCAGAGCTCCTTGAAAGCCGGGTTGAAGCCAAGAAGAAACAGGGCATTCGCATGGTACAGGGCAGCCACATCGTGGTACCCAAGCTGTTTGACCATGACTATTGCTATATCTTCCAGAACCCGGACGGTCGCATTGTTTTTGCCATCCCCTATGAGCAGGACTTCACCCTGATCGGCACCACCGACCGGGACTACAAGGGCGATCCGGCCAAGGTCGCGATCAGCGCGGATGAAACTAAATATCTGTGCGAATTGTCCAATACCTATTTCGACAAGAAAATCACCACCGACGACGTTGTTTGGGCCTATTCCGGTGTCCGTCCGCTGTATGGCGATGGCAGCGAAGACGCATCACAGGTGACCCGCGATTATGTTCTCGAAATTGACCGGGGCAATCAGTCAGATGATGGTGCGCCGCTTCTAAACATCTATGGCGGCAAGATCACCACCTATCGCAAGCTTGCTGAGTCAGCGATGAGCAAGCTCTGCCCGCTGCTTGGCCGCGATGACACAAGATGGACAGCCGACAAGCCGCTTCCGGGCGGCGACATCCCCGATGCAGATTTCGAGCGCTATCTTGCCGCAACGCACAAGAAGTTTCCCTGGATTCCGGACGCACAAATCTACCGCTACGTGCAAAACTACGGCACACTCACCGACATGATCATTGGTACAGCCAAGGATCTAAAAGGGCTTGGAAAGCACTTCGGCGACGACGTATATGAGTGCGAATTGCGCTATCTGGTGGATCACGAATGGGCCAGAACGGCCGATGATATTTTGTGGCGCCGCTCCAAACTGGGGCTGCACCTTTCGGATGAGACGCGTAATGCCATTGTCCAATGGTTCAAAACCGAACCGACATCAAAAAACACCGTGAAAACGGGCGAAGGAAACAGTGGAAAATGACCCTTACGCTTGAAAATATAACCAAGACCATGGGTGGGGAGACCCATATCGACGATGTGTCGATGACACTGGAACCGGGATCATTCAACGTCCTTTTGGGACGGACCCTGGCCGGGAAAACCACCCTGATGCGGATCATGGCCGGGCTTGAACCCCCGACCAAGGGCCGCATTCTTGTTGATAATGCCGACGTAACAGGCCAGGCCGTGCAGAAACGCAATGTCGCCATGGTCTATCAGCAGTTCATCAACTATCCGTCGATGAATGTTTACGACAATATTGCATCGCCGCTGAAGCTTCAGGGTGTCGACAAGGCAGAGATCGAAAAGCGCGTGCGCTCGACAGCCGAACTCATGCATATCGAACATCTGCTTGATCGCCTGCCACAGGAACTTTCCGGTGGCCAGCAGCAGCGTACCGCCATGGCGCGCGCCATGGTCAAGGATTGCAAATTGCTGCTGCTTGACGAGCCGCTGGTCAACCTTGATTACAAGCTGCGCGAAGAACTGCGCGAAGAGATCCCCAACCTTCTGGCAGAACGCGATACCATTGTTGTCTATGCCACGACCGAACCGATGGAAGCGTTGCTTCTGGGTGGTAAATGCGCGGTGATGCATGAAGGCCGGGTGACCCAGTTTGGTCCGACCACACAGGTTTATCACAACCCGACGTCGGTCGAGACCGGTCTGATCTTTTCCGATCCGCCGATCAACCTTGTCGAAGCGGAAGTTCGCGATGGCGCGATCTTCATGAAAAGCGGCCATCAGGTTCCGCTTTCGGGGCATCTGGCAAATCTTGGCAATGGTGACTACACCCTTGGCATTCGCGCCAACCATCTGTCGGTTGATCCGACCGGTGATGACACGGTCGCGATGCAGGGTCAGGTCGAACTGGCCGAAATCACCGGTTCGGAAACCTTTGTTCACGTCCATTTCAACGACGTTTCCTGGGTGATTCAGGAAGAAGGCGTACACAACCCGCGCCTTGGCGAAGCCACCCAGTTCTATGTCGATCCGACACGCCTGTTTGCCTTTGATGCAACCGGGCAACTCGTGGCCGCCCCGCCGGTCGAAGTCACCAATGGCAAAGCGGCGTGAGGGAAGAGTAAGTAAAATGGCACGTATTGATCTTAAAAGCCTTGCGCATTCCTATTTCCCCGATCCGAAAACGGACGAGGATTATGCCCTGCGCCGAATGGAACACGTTTGGGAAGATGGCGGCGCATATGCGCTTCTTGGCCCGTCGGGCTGTGGCAAGACGACATTGCTTAACATCATTTCCGGTCTTTTGACCCCGTCCCACGGACAGGTCCTGTTTGATGGCAAGGATGTTACCAACCTGGCACCGGAAGAGCGCAACATCGCACAGGTTTTCCAGTTCCCGGTGATCTATGACACCATGACGGTCTATGACAACCTGGCCTTCCCGCTGCGCAACCGTGGCATTGATGAAAAGCGTGTCGATGCCCGTGTGCGTGAAATTGCCGGCATGCTGGATCTGACCGGCAAGCTCAAGCAAAAGGCACGCGGCCTTGGCGCGGATGAAAAACAGACGATCTCGCTGGGGCGTGGTCTGGTGCGTGACGATGTCTCGGCCATTCTGTTTGATGAACCGCTGACCGTGATTGACCCGCATCTGAAATGGGTTTTGCGTCGCAAGCTCAAGGAAATTCATAACAAGCTGCGCCCGACCATGGTGTATGTCACCCATGATCAGGTCGAGGCGCTCACCTTTGCCGACAAGGTCGTTGTCATGTATGGCGGCAAGGTCGTGCAGTTGGGCACCCCGCAGGAACTGTTTGAAAATCCGGCCCATACCTTTGTCGGTTACTTCATCGGAAGCCCGGGCATGAACATCATGGATTGCAAGATTGATGATGGCGCAGCCTGGGTTGATGGCCAGCGTATCGGCCTTTCGGACCGTCACCTTGAGGCCATCTCAAAACAAAACGGCAAGATCGAACTGGGCATTCGCCCCGAATTCCTGACCCTTGATACCGGCGATGCCGCCAAGGGAGCAGACGGAAACGGGATCGAAGTCAACATCACCAAGGTCGAAGACCTTGGCCAGTTCAAGATCGCGACTACCCGGTTCGGCGCATCTGAAATCAAGGTCAAGCTCGGCGAAGACGAACAGGTTGTCGGCCAGTCCGGCATTCTGCGCTTTGCGCCGGAGTGGACCAAGCTTTACGCCGACAGTCAGTTGGTCGCGTAAGGGGGGGATGAGGAAATGAACAAAATTACCAACAACAAGGCCTGGTTCCTCGTCCTGCCAGTGTTCTTTATCGTCGCCATCAGCGCGATCATTCCGCTGATGACGGTTGTGAACTATTCGGTTCAGGACATTTTCGATCCGCAAACGCGGTTCTTTGTCGGCACCGAATGGTTTGAACAGGTTCTGGGCGACAGCCGCCTTCATGACGCGCTGCTGCGCCAGATTTTCTATACCCTTTCGGTTCTGTTTATCGAAATTCCGCTGGGCATTGCGGTCGCACTGACCCTGCCACGCAAGGGTTGGGGTGTTTCGGCATCGATGGTCTTGCTGGCATTGCCGCTGCTTATTCCATGGAACGTGGTTGGCACCATCTGGCAGATCTTTGGCCGTGCAGACATTGGTCTGGGTGGCTATGTCATCAATCTGATGGGCATTGATTACAACTATGCCCAGAACCCGATGGACGCCTGGATCACGGTACTTGTCATGGATGTCTGGCACTGGACCAGCCTGATTGTGCTGCTGTGCTATGCTGGCTTGCGGTCAATCCCGGATGCCTATTATCAGGCGGCCAAGATTGACGGTGCATCGCGCTGGGCCGTGTTCCGCTTCATTCAGCTGCCCAAGATGCAGTCGGTTCTCGTGATCGGTGTTCTGCTGCGCTTCATGGACAGTTTCATGATCTATACCGAACCGTTCGTCCTCACCGGTGGCGGTCCGGGTAACGCAACCACCTTCCTCAGCCAGTTCCTGACCCGGATGGCAGTCGGTCAGTTTGACCTTGGTCCTGCTGCGGCCTTCTCGCTGGTCTACTTCCTGATCATTCTGTTGGTTTGCTGGGTTTTCTATACCGTCGTGATGAACGCCGGAAAGCAGGGGGAACAATAAAATGCAGTTCCAGAAACGTCATATCGGACTTCTTCTTTATATTCTGTTCCTGTTGGTTCCGATCTATTGGCTGTTCAACATGTCGATCAAGACCAATACGGAAATCCTGGGCGCAATGACCTTGTTCCCGGACAACCCGACACTGGCAAACTATGCAACGATCCTGACCGATCCGGCATGGTATACGGGTTACATCAACTCGATGATCTATGTCGGCATCAACGTGGTGATTTCACTGGTTGTCGCCCTGCCCGCAGCTTATGCGTTTTCGCGGTTCAACTTTACCGGCGACAAGCATCTGTTCTTCTGGCTTCTGACCAACCGCATGGCACCGCCGGCCGTGTTCCTGTTGCCGTTCTTCCAGCTGTATTCCAGTGTCGGCCTGTTTGACACCCATATTGCTGTGGCACTGGCACACTGCCTGTTTAACGTGCCACTGGCTGTCTGGATCCTTGAAGGCTTCATGTCGGGGATCCCCAAGGAAATTGATGAAACGGCCTATATCGACGGGTATTCGTTCCCGCGCTTCTTTACCACGATCTTCATTCCGCTGATCCGTTCAGGCATCGGTGTAACGGCCTTCTTCTGCTTCATGTTCAGCTGGGTTGAACTTCTGCTGGCACGTACGCTGACCTCGGTCGAGGCCAAGCCGATTGCCGCCACCATGACCCGTACCGTCTCGGCATCGGGGCTTGATTGGGGCGTTCTGGCCGCAGCGGGTGTTTTGACAATTGTCCCGGGCGCCTTGGTGATCTGGTTCGTTCGCAACTACATCGCCAAAGGCTTCGCGATGGGTCGCGTGTAATCGGAAAACAGGAGGAATATCAAAATGGCATGGATGGCCTGGACCCCGATTACCGCAGCGTTCTTTAGCTGCATCATTCTGATGCTGATCGGGATGGGAATTTGGCAGGCGGTTTCACCGACCGTACCGCGGCGTGGCTTTTTGCCACTGACCACCACACGCGGAGATCGCCTGTTTATCAGTTTGGTGGGCGCAGCCTACATCCATCTGGGCTGGCTGGCATTTACCGATGCCGCCCTTTGGATCGGCTCCATCATTGCACTTGTCTGGCTCATCGTTGTGATGCGCTGGGGTTAAGAACCGAGACGGTACCGCATCCTACAGCGGTGCCGTTTCCTCTGTATTCATCACGGTGGGCTGTCCGTCTTCCCCCAGCGTCGATGACCGGGTTTACCGGATGAGCAATAAGGAAGACGACCAGGGAGAAAACGACATGATCGTTAAAGCCAAAGGTGCCAAAAGCGTTGTTAAAGGCAGCGCAGTTGCCGTCGCCCTTGGTCTTGCTGTGCTGGCGAACCCGGCCATGGCAGATCAATATACCGACGCGGCGAAAAAATGGATCGACAGCGAGTTTCAGCCGTCGAGCATAAGCAAAGACGCCCAGATGGCCGAACTGGAATGGTTCATCAAAGCAGCTGAACCGTTCCGTGGCATGGACATCAATGTGGTGTCGGAAACCATCACCACGCACGAATACGAGTCCAAGGTTCTGGCAAAGGCGTTCTCGGAAATCACCGGGATCAACCTGACGCATGACCTGATCGGCGAAGGCGATGTGATCGAAAAACTGCAGACGCAAATGCAGTCGAACCGCAACATCTATGACGCCTATATCAATGACTCGGACCTGATCGGGACCCACGCGCGTTACGACGCCGTTGTGCCGCTGACCGACTGGATGGCTGGCGAAGGTGCAGAAGTTACCTCGCCGACGCTTGATCTTGATGATTTCATCGGCCTGTCCTTCACCACCGGTCCGGATGGCAAGCTTTATCAGCTTCCTGACCAGCAGTTCGCGAACCTGTACTGGTTCCGCTATGACTGGTTCCAGCGTGAAGACCTGCAGAAGCAGTTCAAGGACAAGTACGGCTATGACCTGGGTGTTCCGGTCAACTGGTCGGCTTATGAAGATATCGCCGAATTCTTCACCAATGACGTTGGTGAAATCGATGGCCAGAAAGTCTATGGCCACATGGATTACGGCAAAAAAGACCCGTCACTGGGTTGGCGCTTCACCGATGCGTGGCTTTCCATGGCAGGTGCTGGCGACAAGGGCATCCCGAACGGCCTTCCGGTCGACGAATGGGGTATCCGTGTTGAAGGTTGCTCCCCGGCTGGCTCGAGTGTGAGCCGTGGTGGTGCTGCAAACGGCCCGGCAGCGGTTTATGCGCTGACCAAATACATCGACTGGCTCAAGGCTTATGCTCCGCCAGAAGCCGCCGGCATGACCTTTGGTGAAGCTGGTCCGGTTCCGGCACAGGGCCAGATCGCACAGCAGATCTTCTGGTACACCGCCTTTACCGCCGACATGGCGAAAAAAGGTACCCCGGTTGTGAACGACGATGGCACGCCGAAATGGCGTATGGCCCCGTCGCCGCACGGCCCGTACTGGGAAGAAGGCATGAAGCTTGGCTATCAGGACGTGGGTTCCTGGACTCTGATGAAGTCCACCCCGCTTGAGCGCCGCAAAGCTGCATGGCTCTATGCACAGTTCACCACCTCGAAAACCGTTTCGCTGAAGAAGACCCTCACCGGTCTGACACCGATCCGTCAGTCTGACCTGGACACCCAGGAACTGACCGATGTCGCACCGAACTGGGGTGGTCTGGTTGAGTTCTATCGTTCGCCGGCCCGTGTTCAGTGGTCGCCGACCGGTACCAACGTTCCGGATTATCCGAAACTGGCACAGCTCTGGTGGCAGAACGTTGCCGAAGCTGTTACCGGCGAACGGACCCCGCAGGAAGCCATGGACAACCTTGCGAACTCCATGGACCGTGTTCTGCAGCGTCTGGAGCGTGCAGGCATCGGTGGCGAATGTGCACCGAAGCTGAACGAAGAGCGTGATGCCCAGTACTGGTTCGACCAGCCGGGCGCTCCGAAACCGCCGCTCGACAACGAAAAACCGCAGGGTGAGACCGTCAAATATGACGATCTGATCGCGGAATGGCGTGCAGCCCAGTAATTCGGGCTACACTACTGGGGGTGTCGGGGGTGATTTTTTCACCCCCGACCGTCCCACCCGATTTTCCAATAGAATTCATATTTCCGACGCGTATTCCGTTAAGTCATAAAAACCCAAGAAGTCCGTAAAAAGGATGCACATTTCCCAAAAAGGGAATTGTCTGCCCAAAGAAAAAACAAAGGGCCAGGCAGGGAGGAAACAGTGAATACCGCCATCAAAAAACGTCGCGCGGGCCTTGGCATTCAAGGTCGGCTAATGGCTTCTTTTGCCTTGATTCTGGTTCTGGCCGGGATTTCTTCGGCCGTGTCATGGGTATCATTTGGCAGCAATCGTGATCTTGTCGCTGATATCACGACCAACAGCCTGCCCTCGATCATCCGTCAGATGGAACTGGCGACGAACGGTGTTGGCCTTGCCGCACAGGCCCCCGTGCTTGCCGCGTCACGGGATGCCGAAGAACTGGCCACAACCGAGGCCCGCCTTGATCAACTTGTTGCCAATGCGCGGGCCAGACTTCAGGAAATCACCGAAGCCAATCCGGATTCCATCATTATTGACCTTGCCGCCCGGAACGCCGGCGAAGGTGAAGGATCAAACGCACCCGCGGTTGCCGATGGCACGGAGAACACGGGTGGCTCAGAAGCACAAAACGCTGATGCGCAAACCAATGCGCCAGAGCCGGAACTTGTCGACGCCATTTCCATTCTAAGAGAGCATCTTGATAACATCGTCACCGGGCGTGAACACCTTCATGAACTGACCACCAGACGCCTTGAGATTGAAAAGCTGCGCGGTGATCTGACCCTTGATATGGTCTTTGCCTATAGCGACCTGTCAGAGTTCCTGAGCCCGTTGGTCGAGGTCGTTGATATTGATGTGGATCGCGGTATATCGCGCGTCGCCAATGGCAATACCGACGCAGCAGAAAAGCTTGGAGAAACCATCGGCTTTTCACAGCTGATTGCCGAAATCCGCGCCAATGTGAACCTTGCCTTTGGCATGCTGACCGCCGCCATCGCCGTGCCCGAGGGCGAGGCCATGGATGAGGTTCGCAGTCAATGGAGCTGGGCGGAGCTGCGCATTACCGATGCGCTTGAAGAACTGCCAGACAATGATGACGGAAAGCGTATCCGTGAACTTGCCAATGCCCTTCTGGCCTTTGGCAAAGGCAGCAACAGCGTCTTTGATCTGCGCGAGGCAGAATGGGACAACCAGTATGAAACTGAACAGACCCTTGATGCCACACTGGCAACCGCCGAGGCCCTGTCACACGCCATCGCGTTGATGGTCGACACCAAGCGCACCGAGGTTGACGCCAACGCCAGCGAAGCCCTTTCAAAGGTTGAATGGGATCAACAGGTCATTGCGATCATCGGGATTTCCGTTCTGCTGATATCGCTTCTGATCATGCTGTTTTATGTGCGCGGCAACCTGATCAAGCGTCTTCTGCGCGTGATTGACGGAATGCGCAAGGTTGCCAACGGCGATCTTTCGACCGAAGTCAAGGATACCGGCCGCGATGAAATTGGCCGAATGGCCGAAATCCTCGGACAGTTCCGTGAAACCAGCCTTGCCGCACAACAGGCCGAAGAAAAAGTTGCCCGCGAACGCGAACAGGCTGAACACGAACGGCGGCGCGCGATGCTTGATCTGGCTGATGCGTTTGAAACGTCAATCCTGCAAGTCGCCCAGGACGTCGCGCACGAGGCAGAAAACATCCAGACCACATCCGATCAGGTTCGCGATCGCGCACAGGTGGCCTCGACCAATGCCACCGGTGTTGCTGGCGCGTCCGAAGAAATATCGATCAATATGGCATCGGTATCGGATGCCACACAGTCGCTTTCGGATCGGGTGCGCGATACCGGGCATCGGGCGCAAAAGTCGGTTGGTGCTGCAACCAGTGCGGTTGAAGCAGCCCAACGGACAAATGCCACCATGCATGAACTTGAAACCGGTGCGCAGGAAATCGGCGAGATCCTGAACCTTATTCAGGACATTGCAGCCCAGACCAATCTGTTGGCACTGAATGCAACGATTGAGGCCGCCCGCGCCGGTGAAGCTGGCAAAGGGTTTGCGGTTGTCGCACAGGAAGTCAAAAACCTTGCCAACCAGACCGGAACGGCCACCGACCGCATTGCCCAGCGCATCAACGAAATCCAGTCGACCACCGGGGTTGCCGTCAAGGCCATCGCCGAAATTCGAGACAGCATCACCGGCATTCACGAAACCGTCGGTGAAATGTCGGACGCTGTATCCGAGCAGCAGGAATTCGTGGCTGAAATCGCCAGCAACGTCGAACAATCCGCAACAGCTGCCAGCGAGATGAATGGCACGATTACGCAGGTCAGCGCCGCAGCAGATGACAACCTTGCCGCGGTTGACGGCCTGCTTGATGCGACAGGTCGCCTTCGCAACCAGTCCGATGATCTGGGCAATCGGGTTCGTGACTTCCTGCGCACCATCCGTTCGGAACAGCCGCAAACGACATCCCGCAATCAACCAGAAGAAGTTGCCTCCCTGCGATGAAAGCAAACTGCCAGGACAGGCCATCTGGTCTGTTCTGGCATTTTTTTTCGCCCGCCTGGCACAGAAATGTTAGACAAGACACCATGAAAAACACCATCGCCCGATCAGCAAAACCATCCTGTTTGAAAGCCACAAACGCAGGTGCTTTGGCACTTGCCACGGTGATTGCCTCGATGATTGCCCTGGGTGCCGCCCCGGCGTTGGCATCGTCGGCACTTGATGACGGCATCAAGGCCTATCGCCACGGGGAATTTGAAAAGTCGGCCGGCATTTTTTCATCGCTGGCAGACAACGGTGATGCCACCGCGCAATATCTTCTGTCCTGCCAAACCATCAACGGCGTTGGTGTGAATGCCGACGAGGAAGCTGGCTGGCGCCTGATGGAACAGGCATCAGACAACAACAACCCTGATGCCAGTGTTGTCATGGCGCGCCGCCTTGAAGCGATGGGCGGTGATAAAGCCGATATTCGCAACCTCTATACAGCGGCGGCGCAAAAGAACAATACGCAGGCAATGCTATGGCTCGCCCTTGATGCACTTGATCAGGGCGAAGCGGCAAAGGCCGAGGCACACCTGAAACAGGCGTGGGAACTTGGCGATCCGCGTGCGGCGACCCTGCTTGCCAACCGGTTTGCCAAAAGTGATGTGGATCGCCTGACTTATCTCCGGCGTGCTGCCCAACACGGTGAAATGCGCGCAGCAGCATACCTTGCCGAAGAAGCCCGCACGGTTGATGACAAGGCCGAGGCGGTTGGCTGGTGCGCAATTGCGACCGGCATGCCTGGCCATAACGAAGATATCGACTGGAAAACCATCGGCGATGCGGTCGAGGAAAATTGTGGCCAGTTCGACAAGGACCTGTCGCCCAAAGACCGTGCCATCAACCGCGAACGCGTCGATCATTTCCTGGCCGAGTTCTTTGGAAACTACGAGCCATGGCAGCCGTGGCGCGCCTGCGCGGTTGAATAAGCGTCAATCGACCACTCAGCGGTAGCCAAGATACCCAAACATTCCGGCAAAGCCCTGTCCTGTCCCGGCAAACGCCATGACAAGGCAGTAGATAACCAATGTCAGCAGAACAAGGACGAGCTTGAAGCTGACATCAATGCCTTTGCGCACTTGCAGCACGACGGCCTTGTTGTGCTTCAGAACCGTTGCTGCGAGCAAACATCCACCCGCAACGGTAATTTGCGCCGACGCATTGGGGACACTGCCATAATAGCTCAGTGCACCAAGTGATGCCTGTTCAAACAGGAAACCGACATGCTTGATAACAACACTGGCTTTTTCGAAGCAGTCGCTTGCTTCGCGCCACTCCACCCTTGGCGATCCGTTGCGGTGCCAGTCGGTCACCCACAGCAAGAAGGATGAAAACATCCCGACATAGCCAAGCCAAACCTCATGGCGGTTATCAAGCTCGCCAACGGCGGTTGCCTGATAAACCATCGCGGCGTTAACCATCGATACCGCGTCTTCAAGAGAAAGCGCGCTGCTGACCAGCAATATCTTGGTCAGCGCAAAGTAAAGGCGTGCTGTTTGCGTCCATGTCAGCTGCAGATCGGGATCATTAATGTTCAGATCCTTGAGTTCCACGAAATCAGCAGCGTTATCAAGATCCATCGGATCGGCGTCTTCGTTCTGCACGTGCCAGGCAAATGCATTGCGTGCCGCTTTGATGATATCGAAAAGCTTGGTCTGAAGTCCCGGGCCTTCAAAATTGCGTGCATTTACTGCGGCCTCGAACATCTCGTTGAAATGATCGGCGAGGGCTTTCTTGACCTGATCAAGAGTTGGCGACGACAGCCCAACTGCGTTTTCGGGAACCGCCATCCAGACATCAATTGCCTTGGCAATCACCGCATGATCAGACGCCACAGCAGCAGCACGAACGGTATAGGGCATTGATCAGGCTCCTTTTCCAAGCAAAATCGTGGCAAGGTCATCAAGCATCTTTTCGGTCTTGGTCGTGTCGAATTTCATGACCTCCGACAATTTCGGAACGGCAATTTTCAGATCCGGGGAGGATGGTTTCTTCGGATCATCAGAACTGCTGGCGGACGGATCATGCCCCGTGCTCCCCGTCGGCTTTTTAACGACCTGAAGGGCGTCCTTGAGCGTTTGCGTCGCCTTATCAAGCGACGTTCCAACGGCCTTTGAAATCTGTTTCACATTTTCAAGAAGCTGGTCATCAAGGTTCTTCTGCTTTTTGTCGAGTGCGCTCAACGCGCCCTGTTCAATGGTTGCACTTTTTTTGATGGCCGCTACGCGCTCGCTTGCAAGCTGCTGAAGTGTTTGTTCAAGCGATCGCACCGCAATCGCAAGCATCTGTCCCGAACGTTCACAGTTTTCAAGTTGGGATGCAGGATCAGAAACCGAACCGGCTGTTACCTTTGCGGTCAGGGTTTCGATATTTGCGACCGTGTTTTCGATCTGGGTGAACACGCTGCCAACCCGTTTGCGCATATCACTTGTCAGCAGTTTGGTGGCCCCGCCGATATAGGTATTCAGCACCAGCTGCAGTGACTGACCATAATTACTCATGCCGCAATCCTTTCACGTCATCGCTTTGCAAATGACGCGGGGATACGGGTTTTGTGATGCTGAATATTGCCGGGCGGCTCTTATCGTCAGGTCGACGATTTATCAGACATTGCGATATGATCTGACAGCGCGGCATTCACTGCACGCAGATCCTGGGGGGTGTTGACGTTGGTAAAGGGCTCCAACCCGGCAACGCGATCCGCAAAGATCACCCGGGCTGCGCCCACTGCCTGCAAGGGGCCACGCACACGACGGTCATCGGCTGCCAAACAATCCGCAATTGTCTGCGCAGAGTCCCGATGCCAGATGCTTGAAAGATAATGATCGCGGTCCGCATGGCTTGCAAAGGCGGCGGTCACCCCGGCACCCTCGGCAGCGGCCCGCAAGCGCGCCACCATATCAAGCGGCACAATCGGGCAATCAACCGGGAACGTCACCAACCAGTCAATACCATCGGGCAACATGTGCAAGCCGCCAAGAATACCACCCAGCGGCCCCTGCCCTGTTGCAGGATGATCGCCCACCACGGGCAGGCGAAAATCAGCAAACGCATCTGCCCCGGCATTGGATGAAATCATCACCTGATCGCATTGCGCCTGGGCAACATCAATCACCCGCCCGATCAGGCTTTTGCCCCCGACTGCACGGAATGCCTTATTGCCACCCATGCGTCGTGCTTCGCCCCCGGCCAGAACAAGGCCAAGGGTCGGTATCTGCGGGGACCGGTCTTGATCAGGTTTCGTCACGACGCCACCAAACCTTTGAATTGAAGCACGGAATTCGATGGCCTCATCATAGTCCAGAGCTGTTCGACATGCATCTGTCGTCTTGGCGCACGTTCGCTTTTGGGCGCGAACACCCATGCTGCACTGCGTCATTTTTACATTGTCGCACTGCACACGTTGAACTAGACTAATTTCAGACAGTTCGACTTCCGCCTTGATACCGGACGACCGGTATTCCTGATCCGATCAATGGGGACGGCCCCGCAAGACAGGAGGCCCCCATGGCCTGGACAGCGTTGGTTATTGCCGGATTTCTCGAAATTTGCTGGGCGATTGGCCTGAAATACACCGAAGGCTTCACCAAGCCCATCCCAAGCGCGCTTACCATTGCCGCAATTGCCGCCAGTTTCTGGCTGCTTTCCATCGCCATGCGCTCTATCCCGATCGGAACGGCATATGCGATCTGGACCGGCATCGGGGCGGCGGGTGCGGTGATCTTTGGCATCATCATGGTCGGCGAACCGGCCAACCCCGGACGGTTGGTCGCCATCGCACTGATCCTGTCAGGGATCGTGATGCTGAATTTGTTCAGTCCGTCGTAAAGTGCTGTTCACAACACGCAAATGCGAAACAGGGCAGCCAATGGCTGCCCTGTTTTCGTTCGAAATAGTCCCAGTCAGTTAACCAGCACACCTGCCTCGATTTGCTTTGCAACGGCCTTGCCAAGGATGGCGTGTTCCTCGGCTGTGAAATGAATGCCATCAATGCCACTGGTGCCAATGACACTTCCCGCATCAAAGACCGGCACATTGGCAAGCTTGGCCGCACGATCAAATGCATCAGCAAATTGTTGCGAGATTTCGACACCGCCCGCCATGTTGGCCGAAAGCGGGGTTTTGGAAATATCACCCATCGGCGGCGGCGTTACCAACAGCACCTTTGGCGTGCCATAAGTGGTCAGAACCCCGCCATTGATGTTGCGCACGATATCCACCAGATGCATCGCTCCTTGCGCCACCTGATCGGCATTACGATCAAACTGCGCCTGCGCGTCATTGGTGCCCAGCATCACAACGACCAGATCAAGCGGCAGGTTCTTGGCCAGAACCTCCGGCAGGTCCTTGGCACCATTGAAATCTTCGGCTGCCAGTGCGCCCAAATCTTCACCGAAATCCAGATCAGTCGTACGGCCGTTTAGCCCATCAACAATCACGGTGTAGTGTTCTCCAAGGCCAGTTGCCATCACGCCTGCCCACCGTTCGTCATCGCCAAACCGTTCAACAGGGAACGCCTCCAACTTTGCCTTCCAGCCCCAGCTGTTTGAATCGCCAAACACCAGAATGCGCTTTGCCTCGTCGGCATGGGCTGACGCCCCCCCCAATAGCCCGGCGCACAGCGCCATCGCGCCCAACCAGATTGTTGATTTCCCAAACATCATCCAAACTCCATGCTTTGTGCGGATCTTCCGCGAAACTGAATGACGACAGCCTATGATCTACGTTATGGTGAAACAATCTACGCAATACTAAACTATTTACTGAGATATTTTCATCAATGGTGAATGAGAACATCAGCGATCTGGCGGCCTTCTGCGCCATTATCGAACTGGGCAGCTTTCGCGCCGCTGCCAAGCAACTGCGCGTGACACCCTCGGCACTCAGCCACCGCATCAAAAACCTTGAAGACAGCCTGCAAGTCCGGTTGTTAAACCGCACCACGCGCAGTGTCGCGCCGACCGATGCGGGCCGCGCACTTTATGATCGGGTCAGTCCGGCCATGCGCGAGTTGAGCGGTGCGTTGCAAAGTCTCGATGATTATCGATCTGGCCTGACCGGCACATTGCGGCTTAATGTTCCGGCCAATGCCGCGCGTGTGGTGCTTGCCCCGGCCATCGCAGGTTTTTGTCGGGATAATCCCAATGTTCGCCTTGAGATCATTGAAAATGACGGTTTCGTCGATATCGTCGCCGGGGGATTTGATGCCGGTATCCGGTTTGAAGAAACACTGGCACCGGGCATGACCGCCATTCGCCTTGGCCCATCCATCCGCCCGATGGTGATCGCAAGCCCGGATTACCTCAAACGCCATGGCACGCCCATGAACCCGAATGATCTGGTCAATCATAACTGCATCAATCTGCTGTTTCCCGGCGGCAAGCTTGCACCATGGGACTTCACTGATGGCGAGAACCATTTCGTTTTGGCAAATAACGGCAATCTGACCGTGAGCTCAACGCAGATGATGCTTGATGCGGTCAGGAACGGAATCGGCATTGGCCAGAAGCTGCAAGGCATTGCCGATGACGCGATTGAACGGGGTGAAATTGTCCCGATCCTGGAAGACTGGATGCCCGATTACGGCCAGTTCTGGATTTACTATCCCAAACGCACCTATCTGCCATCCGCCCTTCGTGCCTTCATCAACTCGGTCCGAGCCTTTCACGGGCAAACCGGCACCTGAAACAAGAAATGCCGCCCCGAAGGACGGCATTTCAAGGTCAGGTACATAAAGGGTCGATCAAACGCCAGCCGGAATACCGCTGCGTTCAACTTTGCGCGGGGATGTGATTTCTTTCCATTTGGAAAGCGCCTTGTTGATGGCCGGATACGGTTCGCGGGCGATGAATTCGCCGTCGCCGCATTTGGCAAGCACCACACCTTCTTCGGCGGCAATACGGCCACGGCTGATGGTGTAGCGCGGAAGGCCGGTGACCTCGATGCCCTCGAACACGTTGTAGTCAATTGCGGACTGCTGGTGTTCGGCGGTGATGGTTTTTGAGGCCTTCGGATCCCAGACCACCAGGTCGGCATCTGCACCCACCAGAACCGCACCCTTGCGCGGATAGATGTTAAGGATCTTGGCAATGTTGGTAGACGTTGCCGCCACGAACTCGTTCGGGGTCAGACGACCCGTGCCAACGCCATAGGTCCAAAGAAGCGGCATACGATCTTCAAGGCCGCCTGTGCCGTTCGGGATCTTGGTGAAGTCGCCAACGCCCATGCGTTTCTGTTCGGTGGTGAAGGCGCAGTGGTCGGTCGCGACAACCTGCAAGCTGCCCGATGCCAGACCATTCCACAAGCCATCCTGATGTTCCTTGCTGCGGAACGGCGGCGACATGACGCGACGGGCGGCGTGATCCCAATCGGCGTTTTTGTATTCGCTGTCATCAAGGATCAGGTGCTGGATCAGCGGCTCGCCAAAGACACGCTTGCCGTTCTGGCGCGCACGGCGAATGGCTTCGTGGGCCGGTTCGCACGACACATGCACGATATAAAGCGGCACATTGGCCATATCGGCAATCATGATCGCGCGGTTACATGCTTCGCCTTCGACATCCACGGGCCGTGAATAGGCGTGGGCTTCGGGGCCGTTATTGCCCTCGGCCAGCAATTTGGCCTGAAGGGTCGCGACCACGTCGCCGTTTTCCGCATGGACCAGTGGCATTGCGCCCAGTTCCGAGCAGCGCGAGAAGGATGCGAACATTTCGTCATCATCCACCATCAGCGCGCCCTTATAGGCCATGAAGTGCTTGAAGGTGTTGATGCCCTTTTCCTGCACGACGGTCTTCATTTCATCAAAGACCTGCTCGCTCCACCAGGTGATCGCCATGTGGAAGGAATAGTCACACACCGCCTTGGAGGATTTGTTATCCCAGGCCTGCAGTGCTTCAAGCAGCGACTGGTTCGGTGCCGGCAGGCAGAAATCGACAACCATGGTCGTCCCGCCGGCAACGGCGGCCTTGGTGCCGCTCTCGAAATCGTCTTCGGAATAGGTGCCCATAAAGGGCATTTCCATATGGGTGTGCGGATCAATACCGCCGGGCATCACATAGCAGCCGTCGGCCTCGATCACCTTGTCCCCGGTCAGGTTGTCGCCAATCGCGGCAATCTTGCCGTTTTCGATCAGGATATCGGATTTGTATGTCAGGTCGGCGGTAACAATGGTTCCGCCACGAATAACCATGGACATGGGTGGCTCCTTGTTGTCTGAGCGGCGAAAAGTTGCGGGCCATCCCGGCATTTCGCCCGTTATCTCCAAACACCCAGAGGGTATTCAATCAGTCGTCAATCAATCGTCTTAGTCTTGGAGGTCATCCCGTCCGGCGAAGCAAAACCCCGCCGGACGGTCAAAATTCACAAGATGATCAAATTACATCTTGTCGGTCACAGCGTGGGTCCAGGCACCTTCCGGCTCCTTGGTGATCACCGGGTCGGAACCACCCGACAGCAGGCTGTCAACGGTACGCTGATAGGCTGCTTCATCGAGAACCGCAGAATCACCAAGCAGTTTGGCGATTTCGGTCATCATGCGGACCTGGTGTTTCTCGGTCTGGGCACCAGTCATGTCGTTATCAAGAACGATCATCGCGGCGTCTTCCGGGTTTTCCTTTGCCCACATCCAGCCCTTCATGCTGGCATCAACAAAGCGTGCCATCTTGTCGACAAATGCCGGGTCTTCAAGATTGTCTTCAAGAACATAAAGACCGTCTTCAAGGGTTGCGACACCCTGGTCTTCGTATTTGAAGACCTTGAGGTCGTCGGCCGGGATACCGGCATCAATAACCTGCCAGTATTCGTTATAGGTCATGGTCGACACGCAATCGGCCTGCTTCTGGATCAGCGGATCAACGTTGAAGCCCTGCTTAAGGACGGTCACGCCATTGTCGCCGCCATCGGTCGGAATGCCGAGTTTCGACATCCAGCTCAGGAACGGATACTCGTTCCCGAAGAACCAGACACCAAGGGTACGACCCGGGAAGTCATCCGGGCTTTCAATGCCGGTTTCCTTCAGGCAGGTCAGCATCATGCCCGATTTGGCGAACGGCTGTGCGATGTTGACCAGCGGCACACCCTTTTCGCGCGATGCAAGGGCCGACGGCATCCAGTCAATGATCACGTCGGCACCACCACCGGCAATCACCTGCGGCGGGGCAACGTCCGGACCACCCGGATTAATGGTCACATCAAGGTCGGCTTCTTCATAGAAACCTTTGTCGAGTGCCACATAGTAGCCTGCAAACTGGGCCTGTGTGACCCATTTAAGCTGCAGGGTTACCTCGTCTGCTGCCATCGCCGAAAACGATGCCAACCCGAAACTCAACCCCATAGCAGTCGAAATAAACTTATTCATTCGTCGATGTCTCCTCAGGTTGTAGTCAAGTCCTCCCGACGGGTCGTCTTGTTTTATGCCTTTAATGGCGACGTACCCGGAATGACGGATGCCATGACGTTGCTTTTCTCTCGATATAAGCCACGGCTCCGTAGAAGGCGGTCCCCGCAAGGGCCGCCAATGCGATTTCCGCCCAGACCATGTCGATATTCATCCGCCCGACCTCGGTCGAGATGCGGAAGCCCATACCAACAATCGGGGTGCCGAAAAATTCGGCGACGATTGCGCCAATCAGCGCAAGCGTGGAATTGATTTTAAGTGCGTTGAACACAAACGGCATGGCAGCGGGCAAACGCAGTCTGAACAGCGTTGACCAATAGCCCGACGCGTATGTCGCCATCAGATCCTTCTCAAGCTTACCTGCCGCATTCAACCCGGTAACGGTGTTCACCAGCATCGGGAAGAACGTCATGATCACGATCACAGCCGCCTTGGACTGCCAGTCAAAGCCGAACCACATCACCATGATCGGCGCGACACCAATGATCGGCAGGGCCGACACCATGTTGCCCAGCGGCAAAAGACCGCGTTTAAGAAACGGCACACGGTCAACGGCAATCGCGATGATAAAGGCCGATCCACAGCCCATGACATAGCCACTGAGCACTGCCTTCACAAAGGTCTGGTGGAAGTCGGATGCCAGAATGTCGGTGGAATTGACAAACCGTTCGCCAATCATGCTGGGCGGCGGCAACAGGACCTGTGGCACGCCAAAGCCCGAAACGACGACTTCCCATACAAACAGAAGCCATATGCCAAAGGCCAACGGCACAACAATGTTGGCAGCGTGTTGCTTGCTGCGATCAAGGCTATGGAAATTGGCGATCACATCAATCCCGCGCCAGACAAACGCCCAAAGCGAAATGATAAACAACCAGAATCCAAGCGTGGCATAACCGGCCACACCATGATCATAAAGAACATTCACCGCCTGCCAGCAGCCAAACACGGCGACCGCAAGAATAACCATCCCCGCCTTGACCGACCGCACACCAAGCCAGGTGAAAGCCGCACCGGTAATCACACAAAGTGCCATGGCGATGGCAAGCCCCGGAATATCGCCGACAAAGGCAACCTGTTTTCCGGTATCACCATCAATGCCCGACAGCGGAAAAATCAGGGCCAGCAAGGCCGCAATCGCCGCAACGAGACAGAATTTGTCCAGTTTCATCCCGGTCATGACTTTACTCCCATCCGCACAAGGACCCTGCGCTCACACCAGCCAACGATCACCACAAGGATGGCCGCCACAAAGGCCGCTGTCAGAAGGGCCGACCAGATCTGGATGGTCTGTCCGTAATAGGAGCCCGCCAGCAAACGCGCACCAAGCCCCGCCTGCGCACCGGTCGGCAATTCGCCAACGATGGCACCGACCAGACTGATCGCAATCGCGACTTTTAGGCTGGCAAACAGGTATGGCATGGCGGACGGCAACCGAAGCTGCCAGAAGGTCTGCCATTTCGAGGCATTATAGGTCCGCATCAGATCAAGCTGGATCACCTGCGGGGAACGCAGGCCCTTGACCATGCTGATCGTGACCGGGAAAAAGCACAAATAGGTCGAAATAACCGCCTTTGGCACCAGTCCCTTGATCCCGATGGCACCCAGAACAACAATGATCATCGGGGCGATGGCAAGGATCGGAATGGTTTGCGATGAAATCACCCATGGCATCAGGCTTTTTTCAAGCGTCATGACATGAACGATGCCCACCGCCAGCAACACACCAAGCAACGTCCCGATCCCAAAGCCCAGAAGGGTCGAGGAAAGCGTCACCCAGCTGTGATAAACCAGCGACCGCTTGGACGTGATCTTGATGGCAAAGATGGTTTTATACATCTCGACCGCGACCTGATGGGGGGCCGGCAGGATCGGACGGTCCTGCGCCAGCGTGTCTTCGATCAGCTGGCCGGCAGTCCAGGTCTGGTCAGCACGGTCATATCGGTCAATCTGGGTCGGCGCGTTCATGAAAACGGCCCCGACATACCACAGAACAAGAAGCGCAATCAGAACAACGCAGACCGGCCCGGTCTGGCCAGACATCATGCGCGTCCAGGTCGATGGTCCGTTAACGGACCCGGTCATGGAAGCAGCATTACTCGTCATTGCTGTGCCCCGCACGCAGCCCTTCACGAACCCGATGCGCAATCTCGAGGAATTCCGGCGTTTCACGGATATCGAGTGTACGGTCGTTCGGGAAGTTGGTTTCGATCACGTCAATGATGCGCCCCGGACGCGGTGACATCACAACAATCTTGGTCGACAGATACACCGCCTCGGGGATGGAGTGGGTCACAAACGCCACCGTCTTGTTGGTGCGCGCCCACAGTTTCAGCAGCTGTTCATTGAGGTGATCACGCACGATCTCGTCGAGCGCACCAAACGGTTCGTCCATCAAAAGCAGGTCGGCGTCGAATGACAGCGCACGCGCAATTGATGCACGCTGCTGCATGCCACCAGACAGCTGCCATGGGAATTTCTTTTCAAAGCCATTGAGCTCGACAAGCTTCAGGGCCTCCTGGGCGCGCTTGACGCGCTCTTCCTTGGAGATTTCCATGATTTCGAGCGGCAAGGTCACGTTGCGTTCGATCGAGCGCCACGGCAAAAGCGCCGGTGCCTGAAAGACATAGCCATAAGCACGCTTTTCGCGGGCTTCGTGCGGTGTAACACCGTTGATCGAAATATCGCCCCCGGTGGCTTGCTCAAGATCGGCAATCACACGCAAAAGCGTGGTTTTGCCACAACCTGACGGACCGATAAAGGAAACGAAATCGCCTTCTTCGATGGTCAGATCGACATCGGAAAGGGCGTACACAGGACCATCTGCCGTCTGAAAGGTCAGCGACAGTTTATTGATATCAACAACAGCTTTTTTCGATGCGGGCATCTCAGCAACATTATTGACGACTTGTTTTAGCGTCATGGGGTTTCCCCTGATCGTATGTCTCTCTTCCGAACCAGAAAGATTTCTGATCCGACTTATTGGAAGCCTCCCTCAGGGACGTTGCCCTGAACCCTGTCGACATTTGATCAAACGCATAAAGCCTTTGCCCGGTCATTGCCGGGAATGGGGAATGATACCCCACCTGTCGATCAGGGCAAAACGGCGAGCAGCCACAAACCGCTCGCCGGTATCATGAAATCAGTTCCCGTCCGTCAGACGGGTATAGGTCGACGGGCGACGGTCGCGGAAGAACTGCCAGTTGTCGCGAATTTCGCGCACCATCGACATATCCATGTCATGGACCAGCAATTCGTCCTGGTCACGCGATGCCTGTGCTTCGATTTCGCCACGTGGATTGACGAAATAGCTCTGACCATAAAACTCGCCAATATCCCACGGCTGTTCGCGTCCAACCCGGTTGATCGCGCCGATGAAACACCCGTTGGCCACGGCCGATGCCGGCTGTTCGAGTTTCCAGATATATTCCGACACCCCGGCAACAGTCGCCGACGGATTGACGATATATTCCGCCCCGTTCAGCGCCAGCGCACGCCAGCCTTCCGGGAAGTGGCGGTCATAGCAGATATAAACGCCAAGTTTGCAGTACTGGGTGTCAAAGACCGGCCAATCCGAGACGCCCGGCTTGAAGAAGAACTTCTCCCAGAAACCGGCGACGTGGGGGATATGGGTTTTGCGGTATTTCCCAAGATAGGTACCGTCGGCATCAATCACGGCAGCGGTGTTGTAATAGACACCGGTGATGTCTTCCTCATAGATCGGAACAACGATCACCATTTTGTATTTTGCTGCCAGCTCACACATCAGCTGTGTGGTCGGGCCATCGGGGATTTTTTCCGCGGCCGCATACCATTTTTTGTCCTGGCTCGGACAGAAATAGGGCTGGGTGAAAACTTCCTGAAAGCACAGGACCTGCACACCTTTTTTGGCTGCCTCTTCAATATAGGGCAGATGTGCGTCAATCATGGCCTTGCGGATTTCTTCGGGGGTCTGATCGGTTGACCCTTTCAGACTCATTTGAATCAGTCCGCCTCTCAGCATCGACATCCGAGATACCTCCTTGATCTGATATTTTTATGTCCGTGCCAGCTTTTGCTGATCTTTGGACTTATGTCCGAACGCGCCCCAAGAACCCTGTTTTGTTTTATGCGGGTCCATTCCCAGACGGGACGCGATCAGTAAAATCGCGAAACAGATGTTTCCTCCGTGGCGTTGCAGAACCGTTTGATTTTTTATCAGCCCTGCAAGCCGTTGCCCCCTGCCCGTTTGGAACGGACAAGGGGCGAATTTCTTGATCTTAATCGATCTCTTTAAGCACTTCGCGCAATGTGCCGAACAGCTGATCAATGTGTGATTTTTCAAGGATCAGCGGCGGCGACAGCGCAATAATGTCACCCGTGGTCCGGATCAGGATGCCTTTTTCAAACGCCTTGAGGAAGGCATTGAAGGCACGCTTGGTCGGGAAGCCTTCAATCGGCTCCAGCTCGATCGCACCGATCAGACCCAGGTTACGAACATCCTTGACCAGCGGCAGGTCGATCAGGCTGTGCACTGCATCTTCCCAATACTGACCAAGTTCCTGGCCCTTGGTGTAAAGACCATCTTCTTCATAGGTCTCAAGCGTTGCCATCGCGGCTGCACAGGCAACCGGGTTACCCGAATAGGTGTAACCATGGAACAGCTCGATCATGTTTTCCGCACCGGTCATGAACGCATCATGGATTTCGTCGGTGGCAAACACGGCACCCATCGGAATGGTTCCGTTGGTCAGGCCCTTGGCGGTCGTGACCAGATCCGGCTGAACACCGAAATAATCAACTGCGAACGGTGCGCCAAGGCGACCGAAACCGGTGATGACTTCATCAAAGATCAGAAGAATGCCGTGCTTGGTGCAAATCTCGCGCAGGCGTTCCAGATAACCCTTCGGCGGGATCAGAACACCGGTGGAACCTGCAACCGGCTCGACAATTACGGCCGCGATGGTTGACGGATCATGCAGCGCGCAAATGCGTTCCAGATCTTCGGCAAGGTAGGCCCCATGTTCGGGCATGCCACGGGTGACACCGTTTTCTTCCGGCAAATAGGTGTGACGCATATGGTCAACACCGCCCAGCATCTGGCCAAAGGTCTTGCGGTTACCCGAAATACCCCCGACAGAAATACCACCGAAGTTCACACCGTGATAGCCGCGTTCACGACCGATCAGACGGGTCCGCTGACCATCGCCACGTGCGCGATGATAGGCCAGTGCGATTTTAAGCGCGGTCTCAACCGATTCCGAACCGGAGTTGGTATAGAACACATGGTTAAGATTGCCCGGCATCAGCTGAGCCAGACGGCTGGCCAGCTCGAACGCCTTGGGATGGCCCATCTGGAACGCCGGTGCGTAATCCAGCTCATCCATCTGCGCCTTGACCGCTTCGACGATTTTCGGACGCTTGTGACCGGCGTTGCAGCACCAAAGGCCTGCCGTACCGTCAAGGATATCGCGGTTGTCGTCGGTTTTGTAATACATGCCATCAGCAGAGACCAGCATACGCGGGGTCTGCTTGAACTGACGGTTGGCCGTAAAGGGCATCCAGAACGCCGAAAGATCGTTCGGACGACTGATTTTCGTGGTGGCTGTCATCAAAAGGTCTCCCGTACCTTTTTAAGTGCTTCTCTCTACCGGTTCGGTGGCGGACACCGTCCACCGGCATCTGATTTTATTCTTCCCGTATCGCGAAAGGTATTCGGCCCTCTGACCAAAATGTCGCACATTCGCCTTGCGGAAAGGCCTGCAATACAGGCACGTCAAAGTCGTTAGCATGAGACATGCCCATGCACTAGCGCTTTAACACCACCGCGGAACTGTTTCGAATATTCGACCGTCAAACACCATTTCGGCGACCCTGATTTTTGTTTACGGCGTCTATTTTGTGTTTATCTTTCATCGGAGCTGTTCGATATTTCGGACAAAACCGACTCTTGACCATGGCGAGGGTCCAAACTTATCCAAATGATCGATCCGGCAATTGATATGAAAGAAAAAGCAAGGAAAAGCCCGAAGATTGGGGTGGTTCCCAATCAAGGGATTTGACGCAGAGGCTTTCTCTCATATCAGTTGTCCTTCGGATCACCCGGATTTGCACGGGCTACGTTGTCGCAAAATCTTGAAAGATTTGCATCTTCCTGCAATTTTGCTTCGTATATCCGCACAAATCCAGGAGACCGGAACGGTCATTTGGATAAGTTTGGACCCTTGGCACGACGCGCATAAAAAAGTTTCTTTTTGATATTAGAAGTAGAGGTTATTTTAACCTGACCAAACGGTCAAGATAAATGACACGATTTATACAGTACGATTGAGAACCATCGAAATCGGCGCGAAACGGGACATTAGAATGAGCACAAAACCCGCAGTAAACGGCGCACACAAGGCTGCGATCCGGCAGGAGAACGAAGAACAGATTCTGGCGGCTGCCGAACGGGTCTTTGCCGATTTCGGGTTCAAGGGCGCCACAACCGCACGGATTGCCGAGACCGCCAATGTGCCCAAGGCGAATGTGCATTACTATTTCAGCACCAAAGAGGCCCTTTATCGCCGCATCATGGAAGATGTCTGCGACCATTGGCTTGAAGCTGCGATGACGTTCGATAACAGTGCTGATCCGGCGCTTATTCTGCGCGGCTATATCGAAGCCAAAATGGACCTTTCACGCCTGCGTCCCTATGGGTCGCGTCTTTGGGCACATGAAATCATTCGTGGTGCCAAATTCTCGTCGGAATATATTTCCACCACGGTCAAAAGCTGGCTTGATAGCCGTGTGGTGGCGATCCGCGGCTGGATCGCCGAGGGTAAGATGGATGATATCGAACCCTATACGCTGATGTACATGATCTTTGCCACCACCCAGCACTATGCCGACTTTGGCCGTCAGATCGAAATCTTCAACAACGACAAACCGCTTACCGACGCACAATTTGCCGAGGCCAAGGAAAATGTCGTTCGTATCATTCTCAAGGGTGTCGGACTGACCTGAGCTGGCGGTCGCTGCCCGGCACTCATAGCCCCCTTTCTGACAAAGTTATTGATTAAGACAAGTTGAATAAACCGCACCGCGTCCACATCTAAATAATCGGGAGTGATCAGGAAACGACAAGGGCGGAAAAGATGCGGTCAAAGCTGCGATACGCCAACCTTATTAGAATATGCGCATTATGCGTGATAATCACCGCATTGACCGGCTTGTCGACACCTGCCATGGCTCAGCAGTCTGATCGCAATAACCCTGCCGCTGACACATCCAGATCAAATTGCAAAACCATCACAATCGGCGGCCCGACAAGTTGGCAGCCGATTTCCTATATTGCAAAGGACGGGCGCCAAACCGGTCTTGGCATCGATATCATCACCGAATATGCCAAACGCAATAACCTTGATGTCAGGGTTGATATCGAGATGCCCTGGGCCAGAACCCTTGATTTGCTGTTTCAGGGTGAGATCGACGCCACAGCGGGTGCATATTTCAAGACCGAACGCCAACGGCTTTACCACTATAGCGACCCCTTCTACGAAGACGATATCATGGTTTTTCAGCATGTGGACCGGCGCTTTGGCTATCGCCAGATCAGCGACCTTCGGGGGTATCGCGGGGCGCGCCCGCATGGTGGCAGCCTTGGAAACGAGATCGACAGCTATTCAAGCCAAAATCTCGACGTTGTTTATTCCCCGACAATTGATCGCATCTTTGACCTGCTTGTTGCAGGTCATGTCGATTATGTTCTGCTGGGTCGCTATGATGGGCTGGCAACGCTTCGCAAACTTGGCATTCAGGACGAAATCATCGCTGTTGATCCCCCGGTGGCGCGTAACCCCGTGCATCTGATGTTTTCGCGCAATAGTCCCTGTCGTCGTCACATTCAACAGATCAACGCGTTAATTGCCGAGCTTGGCGATCGCGGTATTCTGCAAGAACGCATCGAATACCATCTTGGTCAAACCGTGTTTGATGTCGATAACGGCAGCTAGGGCAAAGCCCCCTCTTACCCAACCTCAAATGGCACCACTTCTGGATAGTTGAAACATTTGGTTGATATGCCAACTGTAAGAAACTTCCATAATTACAACGTTGCCATCAGACCATGCTGTCCATCAGACGATCATTTCGGGCTGTTTGTTTTTGCCTTCGCGGTTTACCGATCGGGGCTGCTGCCTTGCTGACGGCAGTGCCTGCACTTGCCGAAGATGTAAATACCGGCCCAACACAGATCAACCAACCTGCCAGCGCCTGCCGAACCTTGTCTGTCGGTGGCGCCGATGGCTGGGAACCGATCAGCTATATTCGCGAGAATGGGCAACATACAGGCCTGGCGATTGACATTCTGCGAGATTACGCAAAACGTCATGATTTGCGGGTTGAAGTCAATCTCGACATTCCCTGGACGCGTGCGATGCAAATGCTGGGCAACGGCGAGCTGGACGTGATCGCCGGGGCTTACTTCACCGCCGAGCGAAACCAGATCCATTTCTATAGCAAGCCATTCGCGCAAGACGACATCATTGTCTTTCAACGCAGGAATGCCCAGTTTCAGGTCAATGACCTGCACGATCTGATTGGTTATCGAGGTGCCCGGCCGCAAGGGGGCAGCTATGGCGACTATATCGACATGTTCGCAGAACAGCGACTGGACATGATTTTCTCACCGACGGGAAATCGCATCTTTGATGTGCTTTTGAACGGTCGGGTGGATTATGTGATGCTGGGCCGGTTTGACGGGCTGACCAACATCTATCGCGACAGTTTAAGCGACAAGATTACGGCGATTGAGCCGCCTATCGACAGCAATGATGTGCATTTCCTGTTTTCACGCAAAAGCCCCTGCATGCGGCACGTCCAGAATCTGAATATCCTGATCGAAAACATGTCTGAGAACGGCACATTGGGACGCTGGACCGAAAGCCATCTTTTCGACACCTCCGAAGGGGCCAGCTAAACGCCCTCGATATCGATGAGTCATCATATAAAACGCAAAAAAGCAGGGCGTTTGAAGCGCCCTGCTTTTTTGGTGAAACATCATTGCCACTTCGGCCATCGCCCAAGGGCATCATGCTTGCCTATTCTTTCATGACCGTCTCGTCGGCCTTGGCAAGAACAGCGTTCAGCAGAACCTGCCCACCCGCATCAGACCAGTGTTTGTGGACTTCTTCGATCTCGTTATGGGAAATACCATCGACACACGGGATAAAGATCATCGCCGTCGGGCAGACCTGTGCAAGGTAGCAAGCATCATGGCCAGCACCCGAAACGATTTCACGTGCCGAGAAACCGCCAAGCTCTGCCCCCTTGCGCACCGCATCGACACAGGATTTGTCGAACGGAACCGGTGCATAATAGAAGATCTGCTCGAACTCGGTCTCAAGACCAATATCCTTGGCAATCTTTTCGACACCTTCGCGCAATGCCTTGTCCATATCGGCCAGAACCGCGTCGTCGGGGTGACGGAAATCAACCGTAAAGAAGACTTCGCCAGGGATGACGTTACGCGAGTTCGGATGGATCTGCATCATGCCAACGGTGGCACATGCCAGCGGAGAGCGATCCAGACCGATCTTGTTAACCAAATCGACCACGCGTGACGCCCCCAGAAGGGCATCCTTGCGGGTTTTCATCGGGGTCGGTCCGGCATGGGCTTCGACACCGGTGAACTTGATTTCGTACCAACGCTGGCCCTGGGCATCGGTGACGATACCGATATCCTTGCCTTCATCTTCAAGGATCGGGCCCTGTTCGATATGGGCTTCGAAATAGGCCCCCATTTCGTGGGCATCAATGGTTGGCTCGTCCGGGCCCATATAACCGATACGCTCAAGTTCCTCGCCCATGGTCTTGCCATCGACGTCTGCACGTGAATGACCGTATTCAAGATCAAACACCTTGGCAAACACGCCTGATGACACCATTGCTGGCGCAAAACGCGAGCCTTCCTCGTTTGTCCAGCAAACGACCTCAAGCGGGGCTTCGGTTTCGTATTTGGCTTCGTTCAGGGTACGGATAACTTCCAGCCCCGAAAGAACACCATAAACACCATCATACTTGCCGCCGGTCGGCTGACTATCAAGGTGGCTTCCCATGACAATGGGGGCCAGATCCGGGTTACGGCCTTCGCGACGGGCAAAGATATTGCCCATCTTGTCGATCCGGATCGAGCAACCCTCTGCCTTGCACCACTTGATGAACAGATCGCGGCTTTCGCGGTCAAGATCGGTCAGCGCCAGACGGCAAACGCCGTCCTTGGCTGTTTTGCCGATCTTGGCCATCTCCATCAGGCTATCCCAAAGGCGGTCACCATCAATTGACAGGTTACGTACACTGGGTTGAGCAGTCATTCGTTCGTCCTTTTGGTTTTGGTGGCACAGATGGTTTATTCAGCAGCGACACGCATGGGATTAAGCGGGTGTTCCGGCCAGGTCATTGGCGGCTTGTCGGTCTTGACCGGTTCCATGGTGATGCAATCAGGGACCGGGCAGATGTGATAGCAAAGGTTACAACCCACGCATTCCTCATCGACCACTTCAAACAGACGACCGCCTTCAGGCTTGTCGGTCATGGTGATTGCCTGGTGCGATGTATCTTCGCACGCGATATGGCAACGACCGCACTCGATGCAGTTATCCGGGTTGATCACCGCCTTGGTGTCGAAGTTCATGTTCAGCTCGTTCCAGTCGGAAACCTGCGGAACGGCTGCACGGGTGAACTGTTCGACACTGGTGTAGCCCTTGTCATCCATCCACTGGCTCATACCGTCAATCAGATCATCGACCACGCGGAAGCCATAGATCATCGCAGCCGTACAAACCTGAACGGCGTTCGATCCCAGCGCCATGAATTCGACTGCGTCTTTCCAGGTGGTGATGCCCCCGATACCGGAAATCTCAAGATCGCGGGTTTCCGGGGTGCGGGCGATTTCAGCAACCATGTTCAGCGCAATCGGCTTGACCGCCGATCCGCAATAACCGCCGTGCGTACCCTTGCCGTCAACAACCGGTTCCGGGACCATGTTGTCGATATCGACCGACACGATGGAGTTAACGGTGTTAATCAGCGATACAGCATCCGCACCGCCCTTCAACGCGGCTTCGGCCGACCACAGGATGTTGGTGATGTTCGGGGTCAGTTTGGTAAAGACCGGAATATCAACCGCGTCCTTGACCCAACGGGTGACCTGTTCGACCATTTCCGGCACCTGACCGATGGCCGACCCCATGCCGCGTTCGCACATGCCGTGCGGGCAACCAAGGTTAAGTTCCAGACCATGCACACCGCTTTCGGCGATCTGCTGGGCAAGGTCCTTCCAGGCGCGTTCCTCGATCGGGGCCATCATCGAACCGATGATGACGTGATCAGGATACTCTTTCCGGCATTCGCGGATTTCCTGAAGGTTGGTGGCAAGCGGACGGTCGGAAATCAGCTCGATATTGTTGATCCCCAGCAGACGTCGGTTCTGGTCATGGTGCGCGCCATAGCGCGAGGACACGTTGACCACGGGCGGATCGATGCCCAGCGTCTTCCAGACAACCCCGCCCCAGCCCGCTTCAAAGGCACGAACGACGTTGTATTTCTTGTCCGTCGGCGGCGCGGAGGCCAGCCAGAACGGGTTAAGCGAATCAATACCGGCGATTTTGCAGCTTAGATCAGCCATTTTTCTCTCTCCCTTTGCTGGCGGTTCAAGCGGATTTCAGGAATGCATCAATGGCGATGGCGGCCTGTTTGCCGTCTTCGACCGATTGCACGGTCAAATCTTCGCCACTCTCGATGCAGTCCCCACCGGCGAACACGCCCGGGGCGGTTGTCTGATAGGACTCATCGACCACGATTTTGCCACCGGTGATCTCCATGCCGGCGAGGTCATCGGTTTTGATTTTTTGTCCGATGGCCTTCAAAATCTGGTCTGCACGCACGTCAAAGGTTTCGCCTGTGCCAACAAGTTTGCCACTGGCATCAAGTTCGGTTTTTTCGAACTCCATGCCCATCAGCTTGCCATTGGCCTTGATCGCGACCGGCTTTGCCCAATAGCGCACAATAACGCCGTTTGTTTTGGCAAGGTCCTGCTCGAACTCGGTCGCGGACATGTTTTCCGCACCACGGCGGTAAACAAGGGTGACTTCCTCAGCCCCCAGACGCTTGGCCTGAACTGCGGCATCAATTGCAGTGTTGCCACCGCCGATGACGATCACGTTGTTGCCAACCGGCATATCGGATTTCGGTTCGGTCTGGCGCAGTTTTTCGATGAAGGTAATGGCATCATCAACGCCCGGGAAATCTTCACCCTTAAGGCCAAGATCATTGGTCGAGCCAAGGCCGACACCAACAAAGACGGCGTCGTATTTTGCCTTGAGGTCGGCAAGGTTAATGTCCTTGCCAAGCGCCTTGTTGTATTCGATTTCAATCCCGCCGATGCCCAGAAGAAACTCAACTTCGCGCTGGGCGAAATCGTTGGTCATCTTATAAGCGGCCAGACCATATTCATTCAGTCCGCCCGGTTTCGGCTTGGATTCAAACACAACAACGTTATGGCCCAGCATCGCCGCACGGTGCGCGCAGGAAAGGCCCGCCGGACCGGCACCGACAACGGCAATCGTCTTGCCGGTTTTGGGCGCACGTTTGAACGGATGAGGCAAATCGCGTTCCATCAAATGATCGACCGCGTATCGTTGCAGGCTGCCGATCTCAACAGCGGTATCCTCGGCGACGTTGCGAACGCAGGCCTCTTCACACAGCACTTCGGTCGGGCAGGCACGCGCACAGGTACCGCCCATGATGTTGGCCGACAAAATGGTCTTTGCCGCACCATCCGGGTTGCCGGTACTGATTTTGCGAATGAAGGATGGAATATCAATTGATGTCGGGCATGCGGTCACGCATGGCGCGTCATAGCAATACAGGCAGCGGTTGCTTTCCGCCATGGCCTGAAGTTCGGAATAGGCCGGATGCAGATCGGAAAAACCGTCATCTGCGTCATTGTGACCAGCACCGCCATGAACGGCACCGGATTTTGAAGCTTGCTTGGCCTGCAAGGTGGTCATTTGTTTGTCTCCCTGCCAAAAAGGCGTCCTCTCCTGACGTCATCGAGAGACAAAACAAGAATGAAAATACAATCGACCGCGGACCAAATGTGATCGCAGCTATTGCGCGATCAGAATACAGCTATGGCGTTTCGTGGACGGGCGGGCCCGACCAACTCAGGGTCTTTCATACTGACATTCTTGGCGTATCCGTTCAGACAATGCTGAACTGTTTCCCAGTATTTGATCTGCCGTGTGGTTATAGTTTCGGGGTTATCCCCGGTTGATACACGTGCAGATGCCTCTCTCTGACAGAAACAGCATGTCCAATCCTGATCATTTGGTCAAGATTAAAAATCCGATTTCTTGCCGGCCGTGAAAAATGAACGGAATTGAAGGAAGATTTGCCACCCGGAACCAGCTTCTCCGGACCGGGTTCCTGAGGATTAGACTGGGTATATGTTCTTGATTTGGCGTAATTTTATGCTGGCTTTATTTGGACGAACTAAAGTAACGTCCACCGACCAGCGCAATTCGGAACGCCTTTGATGACCACAAAAAATGATGCAACCGACACCCTTCCAGACCGTCAACCGTCGGTTCGGGCTGTCGCCATGCCGTCTGACACCAACCCGACCGGGGATATCTTTGGTGGCTGGTTGATGTCACAAATGGACCTTGCGGCTGGTACTGCGGCGGCTCGGCGTGCCAAGGGCAGAACCGCAACCGTCTTTGTCGACAGCATGTCGTTTCTGCGTCCGGTTCATGTCGGTGATGAAGTCTCGTTCTTTACCGACATCATCCATGTCGGACGCACATCGCTTCGCATCAATGTACAGGCCTGGCGCCAAACCCGGTTTGAGGAAAGGTCTGATAAAGTGACCGAAGGCGTCTTTACCTTCGTCGCCCTGGATGAAGCCGGTCGCCCGCGCCCGCTTGATCCCGACGTCGAGGACGGTGTGGCTCAGGCCTGATCGACCATCGGGCCTTGAAGATAGGCGAACAACAGTTCGGCAACAGCAACGAAGCTATCGACATGGGCGCGTTCGTGCCCGTGCGATGCATCCAGCCCGAAACAGATCAAGGATGCCCTCGTATCATATCCGGCCTCAAGGGCGGATGCGACGTCACTGCGATAGAATTTGAAAACATCGCGCGCATGTTCGATCCCGTTTGCCACACAAAGATCCAGCAAATGCCGATTGAGCTTGCGATCAAACGGGCCTGACATATCCTTCATTGCGATGGTCACACCATATTCGCTGGTGTTTTGGTCCGGCGCGAAGGTGCCGTTATCAACCGCCACCAGTTCGGCGATATCATCATCAAGAATATGCGGCGCGCCAAGGCCGACTTCCTCGGCAATGGTGAACAGGAACTTGCAGGTTACCGGCAAGTCGACCTTGCCCGTCACCACCGCACGGATCGCTGAAAGCACGGCAGCCACGCCTGCCTTGTCATCCAAATGGCGCGACACCACAAAGCCGCTTTCGGTGAATTCCGCATTGGTATCAACTGCGACCATATCACCAACATTGATACCAAGGGCGCGCACATCATCCCCGTTTGACACCCGCGCATCCAGACGCAGTTCAAGCTGTTCCCATGTGACCGGCTGACTATCAATTTCGGTGTTATAGGTATGACCCGATGCCTTGACGGGCAGGATGGTGCCCCGGATGGTCTTGCCGCTATCGGTATAGACGGTCACGCGCGCCCCTTCGGCGAAACGCGACGACCAGTGCCCGATCATGGAGACTTCAAGTCGACCATTATCCTTGATCTGTTTGACCATGGCACCCAGCGTATCAAGATGCACGGCAACGGCCCGGTTCGGGCTTTGTTGTTTACCGGGCAGGATTGCGCGGATCGCCCCGCGGCGGGTCAGTTCAAACGCCACACCCATATCTCGCAGTTCGTCACAGACATAAGCCACCGCGCCCTCGGTCATGCCCGTCGGACTGTCAATCGTCAGAAGCTTTGCCAGAACCGCACTCAGATACTGTCGATCAATATGGGTTTCAGACATGATACCCGTCCTTACATTCCTGGATAATGTCAGATCAAAGATCAGTGTTTGGTTGCAATACCCGAAAGTGCGCGCAATTCGGCACTGGGTGACAAATCACGCGGCAGATCGATATTGCCCGACCGGAAAAAGCGGTTTTCAACCACCGCTTCCTGTTCTTCCATCAAACGCTGGGCCGCGCACATATGTTGATAAGTGACCGCGCGCGCCGTTTCACCATCGCCCTTGCGAAGCGCTTCGATCAGGCGGAACTGATAGTTGCGCCCCGTTTCGCGCAGTTCGGTATTGGGCTGATCATAAATCTTCTTGCAGACCGTCAAATTCATCAGCAAATCGATCATGAACCGGCAGATAAATGACAGCAGCGGATTGGGGCAAAGTTCCACCAGAACCAGATGGAATTCCAGTTCCTTGACACGTTGACGTCGCGCTTCCTCGATCGAGGTCGGATGGCTTGCATACCATGTCATGACCTCTTCAAGTCGTTCGAAATCGTCTTCTTCCAGATGACCGATACAAGCCGCAGCCATTTCCGGTTCCAGCAATATCCGAAGCTCGTAAATGTCGCGGATCGTCAGATCCTTGAAAAAGAAGTAATTGGCCAGAAGTTCGACCGCGCGTCCCTCGGACACAGTATCGATAAACGCCCCGCCGCCCGGTCCGGTCCGGGTTGCGATAATCCCCTGCGTTTCCATTGATTTCAGAGCTTCGCGTACCGTCCCCTTGGATGCGCCCAACAGTGTAATCAGTTCCGCTTCCTGTGGCAGACGCTCGCCCGGGCGCAGCCCCTTTTGCGCGATATAGTCTTTCAGCGCGTCGGCGATGATATCGGAACGCTTCCGCTCGCGCTTGCGCGGGCGTGTTGTCAGTTCCAAGTCCTGTTTCGGCCCCTTGATCGGGTTCTTTGTCATTTGTGTTTCCCTGTCGCGCCCAAACGCATTCCGGCCCCTATTCTATCCTTTTTCAGGACCTTGTCACCGGATTGAGCGGATGCAGACATGCCGCATCGTGGTTATCCAACCCGTATTGTGCCTCCGGGACGGTGGCAACACAATCATCCTGGGCCCGCGGGCAGCGCGGCGCAAAGGCACAGCCCGGCGGCGGCGCCAGCGGATCGGGCAATTCGGCACTGGCATCTTCGACCGTAAGGCCGCGTTTACCCGGCACGGGCGCACTATCAAGCAACAACCGGGTATAGGGATGCTGCGGCTTTTCAAACAATGCCCGTCCCGGCGCCTGTTCAACCACCCGGCCGAAATACATCACAGCCACCCGGTCACTGACTGCTTCGACCACGGAAAGATCGTGACTGATAAACACATAGGTCAGGCCAAATTGCGCCTTGAGTTCCGCCAGAAGGTTCAAAACCTGCGCCTGCACAGACACATCAAGGGCCGAGACCGGTTCATCAAGCACAATGATTTCCGGTTCTGCCGCAAGGGCGCGCGCAATGCCGATGCGCTGCGCCTGCCCGCCGGAAAATTCATGCGGATAACGATCAAGAAATTCCGGGCGCAGATTGACCGCATCCATCAATTCCTTCATCCGCTTATCAAGCGCATCGCCCGAAAGACCACGCAAATGACGCAAGGGGGCCGCCAGTGTTTCACGGACCAGCTTGCGCGGATTAAGCGAGCTGATCGGATCCTGAAAGACATACTGGATGCGCTTGGACAGGGCGTGGCGATCCTGGGCGATCAGATCATTCATGTCCGATCCGGTCAGGGTAATATTGCCCTCTGTCGGGCGATCCAGCCCGACCAGCATGCGGGCCAGTGTGGACTTGCCACAACCTGATTCCCCGACAATGCCCAGCGTTTCACCCTTGCGCACCGCCACATCAATGCCGCGCACGGCATAGACCATGGGTTTCTGCCCGCCCAAAATCGTGCGGCCGCCACCAAAGGTGCGTACAAGGTCGCTGGTTTGCAAAACGACGTCAGACGTCTCAGACATTTGCCGCCTCCATCGGTTTGATACAGCGCACACCATGGCCGTCGCCCAAATCATCAAAGCTGATCTCGCCAACCCGGCATTTGTCCTCTGCCCGTTCGCAGCGATCAGCAAAGGCACACCCGGCTGGCAGGTTGTTAACGGCCGGTGGCAATCCCGGAATGGCCGCAGTCCTGCGATCCGGTTCACCCAGTCGCGGTACGCAGTCAATCAGACGCTTGGTATAGGGATGGGCCGGATTTCCAAGAACCTGTTCGGTCGTGCCCATTTCAACAATGCGTCCGGCATACATCACCGCCACCCGATCACAGATTTCCGACACCACGCCAAAATCATGGGTGATGAACAGAACCGAAGTCCCGTGATCAGTGCGCAAATTGTTCATCAATTTCAAAATCTGCGCCTGCACGGTGACATCAAGGGCCGTCGTCGGTTCATCGGCGATGATAAGTTGCGGCTCATTGGCAAGGGCCATGGCAATGCCGACACGCTGGCGCATACCGCCCGACAGTTGATGGGGATAGTTTTCAGCCCGGCGTTCCGGGTTGGGAATACGCACCATGCCCAGCAGCTTGACGGCCTTCGCCCAGGCATCCTTGTAGCTCATGGCGTTATGGGCCCGGATCGCTTCGACCAGCTGATCGCCAATGGAAAACAGCGGATGCAGCGTCGAAAGCGGATCCTGGAATACATAGGCTGCCTTGCCACCGCGAATGTCGCGGACCTGACGTTCGGACATGTCAAACACGTCCTTGCCATCAAACATCACCCGGCCCCCGGCAATCGTGCCGGGCGGCGATGCCACAAGCCCCAAAAGCGAAAGTGCGGTAACCGATTTGCCCGATCCGGACTCGCCCACCAGACCAACGCATTCATTCTTACCGACCGAGAAACTGACACCGCCCACGGCCTTGTAGGTGTCATCCCCCAGAACGAATTCGGTGCGAAGTTCATCAACGGCCAGAACGGTGTCATCGTCAACCGGATGGCCTGTGCCCGTGTCGCTGCGATCAATCTTGGTCAGCGGCGCCGGACGTGCGAGCGCGCCCGATTTCAAACGCGGATCAAGCACATCCCGGATGCCATCACCCAGCAAGTTGATGCTCATCACCAGAATAAAGATCATCGCACCGGGAATGGCCGAAAGGTGCTGTGCGGTCGTGATCAGTTTGCGCCCCTCGCCCAGCATGGAGCCAAGGTCGGCCTGTGGCGGCTGCGCACCAAGCCCCAAAAAGCTCAAGCCCGCCGTCTCAAGGATCATCCAGCCAACTGTGGTCGAAATCGTAATCACGATCACCGGCATGACATTTGGCAGGATCTCCGTCACCAAGATACGGATATGCCCCTTGCCAGACAGCTTGGCGGCATCAACGAATTCACGATGCGCAATACCCACCGTCACACCGCGAATGTTACGCGCAAAGAACGGGATGTTGACGACCGCAATCGCATAAAGCGCATTCATCAGGCCCGGCCCAAGGGCCGCGACAATCGCCAGTGCCAGAAGGATATAGGGAAAGGCCATCAACATATCGATGCCGCGCATCATGATGTTGTCTGTCCGCCCGCCGAAATAGCCCGACACAATCCCGATGGTCGATCCGAACAGGGCCGCCACCAGGGATGCCGAAATCCCGACCGCAAGACTGACCCGTGTGCCCCAAAGCAAACGCGACAAAAGATCACGTCCCAGATGATCCGTGCCCAGAAAATGCCCATCCGAGAACGGCGGCAACAAACGTTGCGCCGGGTCGGTCACATCCGGATCGGGCAGCGGAAGGATCGGCGTGATCAAGACAAGCGCGATGACAAGGGCAAGGATTGCAGCCCCCATCAGGGCCAACTGATTGCGCGCCAAAAGCTTAAACGCCGAAGGCCGCGCAGAACGCTTTTTGGTTTTGATATCCGGTGCTGTTGCTGTGTTGCTAGTCATGCCTTCACCCTCGGATCAAGCAGATGCTGCAACACATCGGCAAACAGATTGAAAAGAACATAACTGCCCGCGACCAGAACCACGCCCCCCTGCACCAGCAGGATGTCACGGGTTGAAATCGCATTGACCAGCATGCGACCAATGCCGGGCCACTGGAACACGGTTTCAATATAAACCGCCCCGCCCAGAACAAAGCCCGCCTGCACCCCGATCACCGGAATGACGTTGACCAATGCCGCCTTGAAGGCGTGGCGATAAATCACACGGTTTTCATCAAGCCCCTTGGCACGCGCGGTGCGAATGAAATCCTGACGCAGGACTTCAAGCATGTTCGATCGGGTCAACCGGGCAATAATCCCGGTCGCCACCACGGCAAGCGTGACCGATGGTAAAATCAAATGGCGGATCAGATCGGGCAAATCCCCGCCACCATAAATCGCATACATGCCGCTGACCGGAAGCCACCGCAATTCAACGGCAAAGAACATCATCAATAAAAGACCCAGCCAGAAACTGGGCACGGAAATGCCAATCAGGACCGCAAAGGTCAACGCCTTGTCCGCCCAGCCATATTGACGCACGGCGGAAATTACCCCGGTCAAAAGGCCAAAAATCGTACAAAGGACAAGCGACGTCCCCGCAAGGATCAGGGTCGCGCCAAACCGTTCAAGGATTTCATCCAGAACCGGCCGGTTCAGGCTATAGGATCGCCCGAAATCGCCCTGAAGCATATTTGTCAGCCAGATCCAGTATTGTTCGACCATGGTTTTGTCCAAACCAAGATCGGCACGCAACTTCTCGACATTATCCGGCGTGGCATAGGATCCAAGGATCGCCAATGCCGGATCACCGGGGATCATCGACATAATCAGAAAAACGATCACGGTCAGGCCCAGTAAAACCGGCACCATCAGGATCAATCGACGTAAAATATAGACGTGCATGGCAAGGCTCGTCTGGCTATGTGCGGGAAACGGGATTTAAAGCAAAAATGCCGGGGCTGGCAGGCCATGCCCCGGCATTGATGTATCAGATCAGTTTTTTACGACATCATCAAGCAGCAGGAAGAAGGACGGCTGCAATTTGAAACCATCCACCAGCGTGCTTGAAACCGCATTCTGTTTCCAGTTTGCGATAAAGGCCCAGGGTGCATCGTCATAGACGATTTCCTGCATCTCGCGATACAGCTTGGCACGCTCGGCCTGATCGGTCGAAGAGCGGGCTGCTTCAAGAAGCTTGTCCACTTCCGGGTTGGAATAGTAACCGGAATTGAAGCCACCCTTGTCCGGCCATGCATCGGTGCGCAGAGCCAGATATGGCAGGGTGTCGGGATCGTTGGTCATCCATGCCATTTCTGCCATGTCCGCCTTGCCTTCAAGACCCGGGTTCACCTTGCCAAGGAAGGTGTTCCACTCATAGGTCTCGATTGCGACGGTCAGACCGATCTGGGCAAGGTCTGCCTGAATGGCAGCACCCATCGGCACCGGATCAAGCATGCCCGAACCGCCTTCGGTGACATAGAAGGTTACCTCGGCACCGTCGGCACCAGCTTCCTTGATCAGCTGTTTGGCCTTTTCGATGTCATGCGGATAAGGCTGCAGTTGCTCGTTATAGGCCCATGCAAATGCGGGCGGGGTTGGGCCGGCTGCGATTTCGGCTGTCCCCTGAAGCACGTTTTCGACAATTGCTTTTTTGTCGATTGCATAGTTGATGGCCTGACGGACTTTCTTGTCCTTGAACGGACCTTCCTTCAGGTTCAGGATCAGGAACCACAGGTGCGGGCCGGCCTGTTCATAGACGCTGAAGTTATCGTCGCCCGCAAGCTGGGTCAGGCTGTCTGGCGGCACTTCAACCATCAGATCAATACCACCTGCCATCAGTTCAGCCACACGGGTGTTGGCGTCCGTGATCGGACGGAACACAACCGCTTCAAGCTTGGCCGGATCTTCCCAGTAATCGTCGTTGCGTACGACAACCACCTTGGCGTTGCTTTCCCATTCGGCAAACTTGAACGGGCCGGTGCCAACCGGATTACGGCCAAAGTCCGAACCGCCTTCGCGAACCGCCGTCGGCGAAACGATCAGGCCGGTCGGATAGGCAAGGTTGGACAGGAACGGCGCATAAGGTGCGTTCAGCTGGAACTTGACGGTCAGATCATCGACGACTTCGACCTCTTCCACCGCGCTAAAGAAGAAGGCAAGCGGGAAAGGCCCGGTGTCATGTTCAGGATGACTTTCATCAAGCATACGGTCGAAATTGTACTTCACCGCCTCTGCATTGAACGGCGTGCCGTCATGGAAGGTTACCCCGTCGCGTAAGGAAAAGGTGTAAACCGTTCCGTCATCAGAGATCGTCCAGCTTTCTGCAAGGGCGGGCTCAACTTCGAGCGTGCCGTCCTTGTAACGCACCAGACCATCATAAACATTCATCAGAATGCGGAAATCATTCACGGCGGTGACTGCCGCCGGATCAAGTGATTTGGGCTCTGCAATCTGACCGACCACCAGGACACCCGGTGGCGTCTGGGCTTCGGCCGGGCCGAAACCGATTGCGGAAACCGCAAGGGCTGCTGCTGCAAGCACCCCTTTAAACAGGCTTTTCATTCAAGCCTCCCATGTTGAAACCTTCCTGTTACCCCCGGTTCATACCGAACCGACCGACAACGCACCGTATATGAGGTGTTCTTTTTGATTGGACGTTTCCTGAATTCCGAACCCGTTGTCGATGCTTTCGGATGTCACGGTTGCAAAACCTATTTATAATGATAAATTCGATTTCGGCAATTATTTATCATGATAAATTTAGGACGGCACATTCACCAAGCTGTCTGACAGGCGGGAAACATGACCTTCACAATCGTCGCCAGAGACCCGAAAACCAATGCACTGGGCATCGCCAGCGCAACGGGAAATCTGGCCGTTGGCGGGTTTGTCCCGCATATTGCACCGGGTATTGGTGCCATCGCCACACAGGGTTTCTCGACCAATTTTTGGTACGGCATCAATGGTCTGGCAATGCTTGAACAACGAAAATCTGCGGAGTCGGTCCGTGAAAAACTGACCGGCGATGACGATGGTCGCAACTGGCGACAATTGATCGTCCTTGACCAAACCGGTGAAACGGCTGTCTGGACGGGTGATAAAAACCGATCAGAAACCGCCGAAATCACCGAGCGCGATCTGGCGATTGCCGGAAACATGCTGGCCCACAGCAATGTCCCCGATGCCATGCGTGAAAAGTTCACCATGATGCGCAAGGCACACGAGCCATTTGAAAAATGCATTCTCGAAGCGCTCGTCGCAGGTTTCAAGGCCGGGGGTGATGTGCGTGGCACAACATCCGCAGCGATCAAGGTCATGACGCCAAACCGCCTGCCCCTTGATCTGCGTGTTGATGATCATTCTGATCCCGTGCACGAACTGATGCGCCTGTATGGCAAGACACAGGATCCGGAATACCGTCACTTCTTTGATCGCCTGCCGACACCCGACAAACCCCATCAATACTAGAACCAGGGCAAAAATCGCCATGCTTGGCCAACTGATCTTTGACCGCCTTGAAGAGGCCGCCACCCACAGCCAACCCGGTCCGGGTGTTACCCGCCTGTTTTTGAGTGACGAACACCGTGCCGTCACGCCGCTGATCCGCGACTGGATGACCAGGGCTGGCCTTGTCAGTGAAATTGACGCCGCAGGCAATATCGTCGGGCGTGATCAAAAGGCCCTGGATGGTGCGCCCACGCTGATCATGGGATCACATCAGGACACGGTTGTTTCAGGCGGAAAATATGACGGAATGCTGGGCGTTGCCCTGCCGATTGCCGTGATTGAACAGCTCAATAAATCAGGGATCGACTTGCCATTCGGCATCGAAATCGTTGCCTTTGGCGACGAAGAAGGCACGCGCTTTCAATCAACTCTGGTCGGTTCACGGGCGCTGGCAGGCAAGCATGACCCCAAATCGCTTGAGGCCACCGACGACAAGGGCGTCTCGGTGGCCGATGCCTTGCGCGATTTTGGCTGTGCGCCCGAAGATATCGCAGGCCTCAAACGTGACAAGGCCAATGTACTGGGCTTTATCGAAACCCATATCGAACAGGGTCCGGTTCTTGAAAAGCGCGACCTGCCGGTTGGGGTCGTCACGGCATTGACCGGGATTGAGCGCCACCGCATCCGCATTCAGGGCAAGGCCAGCCATGCGGGAACAACGCCGATGAATGACCGACACGATGCCTTGGTGGCAGCCGCCGATATCATCCATCAGGTCGAGGGCGTCTGTTCGATGACCGATGGCATGGTCGGCGTCGTTGGCAAGATCGAAGTCAGCCCGAACGCGGTCAATGTCATTCCCGATCATGTCGATCTGACCATCGAACTGCGCGCGCCCGAGCGGATCGTTCGGGTCAATGGCCGGGGGCAGATCCTGTCGGCACTGCCCAATATCGCGACCAATCGCCGTGTGGAAATATCGGCCGACCTGACCTATGAGGCCGAAGGCGTACCATGCGCCAACTGGATCATGGATGGGCTGGGCCAGGCAATTGGTGAACAGGGCATAGAACCCTTTCGGCTGTTTAGCGGGGCTGGCCATGACGGGCTGGCCATGCATGATCTGTGTGACATCGGCATGTTGTTTGTGCGGTGTCGCGACGGACTGAGCCACCATCCCGACGAATCCGTGACGCCCGGGGATATTGATGTTGCAGCAAAGGTTCTGATCGACTTCCTGAAGATGGTCGGACCGATAAAAGGGTTGTAAATTCGGCAAATCAGGCCAAATTTTTCCGGTTGCACCCACTTTTTTTCGCCCATTTCACAAAATTTTCCGATGCACACCCCTATTTTTGGCGGGCATTGTTTTGTTTTGGGCCAAAAATCACCAACCTTTAGCGCTATATAATATTCTCACATTCAACTTTCCGGCGAAATTATTTCATTTTTATGTATGCTTTTGATGTCGCTCGGGGGGCGGTGACAAATGCATATCGGGGGAACCGTCGTGTCCACGTCTCCGACACAGCGACAGGTGCAGATGGGATCTGCATCTCGTTCAGTGGGAGGATCAGCCTGACTTCTCAGTCTCTGATCAGGAGAAACAAATGACCGATCAGCCAATCGTTGTGGGCTACGATGGGACAGATGCCGCACAACGCGCCGTGGAATTCGCGGGTCAGCGCGCAACAGCCGTCGGCTGTGCCGTGCATCTTGTCTATGTTCTTGAGTGGTCCCCATACAGCTTCCTGTCAACACAGGAGCTCGAAGAGCGCCATAAACGGCGCACAGAGGAACTTTCACGGGCGGAACAAACACTCAAACCCGCCCTGGATACACTGAATAAATTGAAAATACCGGTAACTTCGGAAGTCCGTTACGGCCATTCCGGCGAACTGATCTGTGAAATCGCCAAGGAAAAAGACGCCTGTCAGATCATTGTCGGTCGCAAGGGTGGATCAACGCTGGGTGCGCGGCTGCTGGGCAGTTTGCCACTTACGCTGGTTCAGGCATCGCCTGTTCCGGTCACTGTCGTTCCATAAGGCAATCACACGAAGTTTAACCGGAGAAACATCATGTTCTCGAAAAAGACAGCAATGGCCAGCGCCCTTGCAGTGATGTCGGCCACCCTGCCCCAACTTGCACAGGCGCAGGAAGTCGGCCTTGATGAAAAGATCAATCAGGCGATCTCACCGATTTCAAATGTGATTGCCGGCGCAATGTTCTATTCCGTGCCCATCGGCGGTACGGCCTTTCCACTGATCGTTGGCTGGCTTGTCATCGCGGCCACCATCTTTACCATCTATTTCGGCTTTGTTCAGTTCCGCCGGTTCGGCCATGCGATTTCACTGGTCAAGGGCGATTATTCCCACCCCGAAGATGCCGGTGAGGTTTCGCACTTTCAGGCCCTTGCCACCGCCCTTTCGGGCACAGTCGGGCTTGGCAATATTGCCGGGGTGGCCGTGGCGGTTTCCATCGGTGGACCCGGTGCGACATTCTGGATGATCCTTGCCGGGTTGCTTGGCATGGCATCAAAATTCACCGAATGTACGCTGGGTGTGAAGTATCGTAACGAATACGAAGACGGGCGCGTTTCAGGTGGCCCGATGTATTACCTGTCAAAGGGGTTGACTGAAAAAGGCAAACCCGGCCTTGGCAAAGTTCTGGCCGTCATCTTTTCGATCTGCTGCATCGGTGGTGCCGTGGGCGGCGGGAACATGTTCCAGGCCAATCAGGCCTTCCAGCAGGTGGTCAATGTCACCGGCGGCGAAAACAGCTTCCTGGCCGGGTCTGGCTGGTTGTTTGGCCTGATCATGGCAATCGTCGTTGGTGTAGTGATTATCGGCGGCATCAAGTCCATCGCCAAGGTCACCGAAAAGATCGTGCCCTTGATGGCCATCATCTATGTCACGGCGGGCCTTGTTATTATCCTGTCCAATATCTCCATGGTTGGTGATGCTTTTGCCCAGATCTTTGTCGGAGCCTTTACCGGTGCCGGTGTTGCTGGCGGCGTTATCGGTGCCCTGATCCAGGGCTTCAAACGTGCGGCGTTTTCCAACGAGGCGGGTATTGGTTCGGCTGCGATTGCACACTCGGCCGTGCGGACCAAGGAACCGGTTACCGAGGGCTATGTCGCCCTGCTTGAACCGTTCATTGATACGGTCGTGATCTGCACCATGACCGCCCTTGTGATCACCATCAGTGGCGAGCTGAATTCCGGCCTGACAGGTGTCGAGCTGACCTCGGCGGCCTTTGCGTCGGCCTTTACCTGGTTCCCGCTGATCCTGGCACTGGCCGTTGTCCTGTTTGCCTTTTCGACCATGTTGTCATGGTCCTATTACGGGCTGAAAAGCTGGACCTATCTGGTCGGTGAAGGCAAGGGCAAGGAGATCATCTTCAAGCTGTTCTTCTGCCTGTGCGTGATCGTCGGCGCATCCATGAGCCTCGGTCCCGTAATTGATTTCTCGGATTCCATGATCTTTGCCATGGCAATCCCCAACATCATCGGCCTTTATTTCCTGATGCCGGTTGTACGTGGTGAAGTCAGACAATATTGGGCCAAGATCGAAAGCGGCGAGATCAAGAAGGTCAAATAAGCCAAAACTTTGAAACGATTCCAAACACCCCTGCCCCTTGGCGGGGGTGTTTTGCTTGGCGCCCTGCAAGTCCGGCATGGCAGCTCATCACGGCCATAGCTATGCAAGGCTTGCGAAATATGCGATTTTAATCGGCACAGGCAGCAGGCTATGATAGAAGCCGCAGCCAAAGAGATTTCCCGCAGACGACCAAATAGAAAAGACCCGCAAGTGATGAGTAATCAATCGCGCCGTTCCGAATTGCTGATGCCCGCAGGCTCGCTCGAAAAGCTGAAGGTTGCCGTGCTGTATGGCGCGGATGCCGTTTACATGGGCACGCCGGACCTGTCGCTGCGCGTTAAAAGCCAGATGTCGCTTGATGACGTGGTCGAGGGCATTGATTTCGCCCACAGCCATGGTGTGCGCGTTTACCTCACACTGAACCTGTTTTCGCATAACAAGGATATCGACAAGCTGCCGGAATATGTCGATACCGTGCGCAAGGTCCGCCCCGATGGCCTGATCGTGGCCGATCCGGGTGTTTTCATGTTTGTCCGCGAACATGCGCCGGAACTTGATTTGCACGTGTCGACACAGGCCAATGTGTGCTCGTGGCAAAGTGTCAAATTCTGGCAAAGCATCGGTGCCAAGCTGGTCGTTCTGGGGCGTGAGGTTTCCTATGAGGAACTGACCGAAATCCGCGAAAAATGCCAGGACATCAAGATCGAGGCGTTTGTGCATGGCTCGATGTGCATGACCTATTCCGGTCGTTGCCTGCTGTCGAACTTCATGGCCGAACGGGGCGCGAACCAGGGGGCGTGTGCCAACAGCTGCCGCTGGAAATACAAAGTCCACATGAAGCTTAAGGACGGCACGGTCAAGGAACTCAAACTGACCGAGGAAAACCTGGAAATGTTTGACTTCTTCCTTGAAGAAGACATGCGTCCGGGTGAACTGATGGAAATTCAGGAAGACGAGCGCGGATCATACATCCTGAATTCGCGCGATCTGTGCATCATGCCCAAGCTTGAAGATTACCTGAAAATCGGGGTCGACAGCCTCAAGGTCGAAGGCCGTGGCAAAAGCCCGTATTACGCCGGCCTCGTAGCGCGTGCGTATCGCATGGCGATTGATGACTGGTACAAGGACCCGGAAAACTGGTCGGCCGAAGAATACATGAAGGAACTGGCGACCATCCCGAACCGGGGCTATACGCTGGCCTTCCATGACGGGCGTCTGACCAATTACGCGCATGGCTATGACAGCAACACCAATGTGTCGGACTGGGAATATGCCGGTCAGATCGTCGAGGTCGAAGACGATGCCTTTGTCATGTCGGTCAAAAACCGCATGCTGCCGGGGGACGTGATCGAAATCGTGCCGCCGCGCTCGCGCCAGACGATTTTCATCCGCATGTATGAATTCATCGACGCCAAAACCGGCAAGGTCGGTGAAGCCGTCCACGCCAACACCCAACCGTTCATCCGTTTGCCGTTTAGCCTGTTTGAACAGGAAGACCCGGAGTTTCTGAAGCGCGAAGTCCTTCCGATGACCATCGTGCGCAAGGAAAAGGCCCTTTCCGAAGACGAATGGCAGCGCCTGAAACTTGATCAGGAAGGCCACAAGATCGAAATGGGCAACGGCAATGAAGAACGCTATGACGCCAAGCGTGATGCGCTTCAGACCGCCCTTGATGATCGCCAGAAGGAACGCTCCTTCCGCACCCCGCGTGTTGGCACCAAGGGCTGCTGTGGCCGGGGGTGCAATGGCTGTCTGATCTTCTGGCATGATGAAAGCTATGCCAAGGCGCGCGAAATTCTTGCCAAGCGCAAACAGGGCGAGATGCTTGAAAAAGACGGCAAGACGATTGCCGCCGAATAAGCAGCCCGCCTATTGCAGTTACACAAACGGCAGCCTGATCAGGCTGCCGTTTTTCTTTGTTCTGATCATGGTGCCCCCATAATCAGTGCTCGGCGCTTTCAGCGGCCTTTTCAGCCTGTGCTTCAAGCTTGTCGATCCGGCGCAACGCAAACCAGCCGATCGTGATAAAGACCAAAAGCAGCATCGGGCTGAGTATCGCCAGGTTATGCTCGATCAGCTCGGACATCCCCTCGCCGACGCTATAGCCAAGACTGAAATAAAGTCCGGCCCAGAGGACCACTGATGTGATGCTGAGCGGCAGGAAGCGGATGAACGACATCGAACTCATGCCGACCGGGAAAACACCGAATGAGCGCACCCCATGCGGATAACGACAGAGCAGGATATAGGCGATGCCGTAATGCTCAAACAGACGCAGCGTCTTGCGCATCCACATCGCAAGGGCATCCGGCATTTTCGCGACAAGCGCATCACCATATTTCCGCGCCAGAACAAAGCGCACCATATCCCCGATGAACCCGCCAGCAATCATGGCCCCCAATGCTGGTCCCGCCACAAGGCTTTCGGCCGCAACCAGCATGCCCGCAAATACCGGCAGGATACTGGCCTTGCTGACACAGTAGGTGAAAATCAGGATATAGATGAACTGCTGATATTCCTGAACCCACTGATTGATTGTTTCAAACACGCTAAACCTGACCGGAAAATTGCAAACTGGATGGCCTTCTAGGCCAAACCGGGCACACAGTGAAGTGCCCCCGATCACAGTGCCTTTTATTATTTACGCCAGTTCGAACCTGATCGGCTGGGCACCTTCCCAAAGGGTCATTTTGCCGAGCTTTTCAAGGTCTTCGAGATTGCTGGTGACCGTGATGAAGTGGTTGCCGGCAAGCTGGCCGACCTTGGATGCGAAATGCACCCCGCCATAGGCCAGCAGGATTTCGGTTTCGCTGATGCCACCCGGATACAGGATGATCTGCCCCGGGGCCGGGAAGCTGGTGTGGTTTTCGTAGTCCACACCAAACTGATAATCACCCAGCGGCATCCACACGCCCTCGCCACTCCAGCGGACATGAACGGCCTTGCTTTCAAACGGCATGCGATCAAGGAACGCCTTGCAGGTATGCGGTGCCTTTTCGATTTCGAGCACGCCGTCAAAGGTGAAGGGGCCAGCGGTGATTTTGATATTGGACATAAGAAATTCCTGACTGGGCGGCGCAAAACGCAGCGCGCCAGACGACGCGGCGAAATCGGGCCGGGGAAATTACATGTCCCAAGGGCTACACCGCCCGTTTGAAACCGTCAATTGCCTTCGAAATTGCCGTCAACTTATGCGCAAATTGCATTGCCCCATACCAAAACCTGCCAACAGAACATATTGCAAATCCTGAACGCGGCCATTCGCGCCATTTTTTGCGTCGCAGCATGACTTCTTCGACGATCCTGCGATTGTTTCAGGACAAAACGGATGAAAATTTCACTTGCACGCAAAAAGCATCGGGCGTAAATGCGGACTTGCCCAAAGTCGCACGTGCCTGTGGTGGTCCCAATTTTGGAACCCTCGGGGTCACTTAAAGCAACGACGGTGTAGGGCTTTTTTGGTCTCAGGTGGCGTCCAAATCCACCGACACTAAAGAGGCACACCATCATTGCCCACGTGCGGAACGGGAACTCCCCATTCCATAGCGAGGCAGACTTCGCAAGTTCCGGTTGGCCCCGGGGCTAAACAGTATGCAGGTAGTCCGCGTCATCGCGCCTCCACCGCGCGCACGCATCAGGTACATGCACGCTGCCATATCGTGGAATGGGAGAACGCCCCAATGGCAACTCAGCGTATTATTGATTTTCTCGCACAGAACCGCCCGGAAGGTCCGTGCCTTGTTGTTGATCTCGACGTTGTTCAGCGCAACTACGAGACCTTTACCCGTGCGCTGCCGAGCTCGCGCATCTTCTATGCCGTCAAGGCAAACCCGGCACCGGAAGTTCTGAGCCTGCTTGCCGACCTTGGCAGCAACTTTGACACCGCATCCGTCCCGGAAATCGAAATGGCGATGGCTGCTGGTGCCACCCCGGACCGCATTTCCTTTGGCAACACCATCAAAAAGGAACGCGACATTGCGCGCGCTTTTGAACTCGGTGTGCGCCTCTATGCGGTTGATTGCGTCGAAGAAGTCGAAAAAATTGCCCGTGTCGCACCGGGTGCGCAGGTTTTCTGCCGCATCCTGACCGACGGCGTTGGCGCAGAATGGCCGCTGTCGCGCAAATTCGGTTGCGCGCCTTCCATGGCGCTCGAAGTTCTTGAGCATGCCCATCACATGGGTCTGGATGCCTATGGCGTGTCCTTCCATGTCGGGTCGCAGCAGTGCAACCTTGATGCATGGGACACCGCGCTTTCGGAAGCATCATCGATCTTCCGTACCCTGGCGGACAAGGGCATTCACCTTCGTATGGTCAATATGGGCGGGGGCTTCCCGACCCGTTACCTGCGCGACATTCCGGCGACCGAAGCATACGGTGCTGCAATTGTTGATGCGCTTCACAACCACTTTGGCAACCACATGCCCGAAACCATTATCGAACCGGGCCGTGGCATGGTGGGTGATGCCGGCGTGATCAAAGCCGAGGTTGTTCTGATTTCGCGCAAGCATGCCGACGATCCGGTGCGCTGGGTTTACCTTGATATCGGTAAATTCGGTGGCCTTGCCGAAACCATGGACGAAGCCATCCGTTATCCGATCACCACGATCCATGATGGCGGCGACGTCGCCCCGTGTGTTCTGGCTGGTCCGACCTGTGATTCGGCTGACGTGCTGTATGAAAAGACCCCGTATGACCTGCCGGTCTCCTTGACCATCGGTGACGAGGTCCTGATCGAGGCAACCGGCGCGTACACCACCACTTATGCGTCCGTGGCGTTCAACGGCTTCTCGCCGCTTGCCGCCTATGTCATCTGACCGCATTTGCGAAAGACAGGCCAATGATCACGATTGATCGCGAAGGCGCTTATGCCCATATCGAGCGCGAAAAGCTGCTGGATCGCGTAATGGGTCCGGCGCGTTTTGGGAAATCGTCTGAAATCCTGCGCCGTAATCGGCTTCCGGCGGACGGTTTGGCGTTTGTCGCCTTTGACGGCAAACAGATGATCGGCACCGTCCGGTTGTGGAATGTCAATGCCGGTGATGCAGGCGATGCATTGCTGCTCGGCCCGCTTGCCGTGGATAAAATCTATAGCGGGTCCGGGGTTGGTGCCGGTCTGGTTTATGCTGCCCTTAATGCAGCACAGACGGCCGGTCACCGTTCGGTTCTTCTGGTGGGGGATCCGGATTACTATGCACGCTTTGGCTTCCATGCTGCGCCTGCAAGCGGGCTTTTGATGCCCGGCCATTTTGACCGTCACCGGTTCCAGGCGGTTCAACTTGGCAATGACGATGTTTTGAGCGGATCAACCGGCATGCTGAGTGCCACCGGGGCCATGATCCACTAGGACATCAAGGCAATAAGACAAACAAATCCCGGCCCGGGTTGCCCCGGCCGGGATTTTTGTTTCTGCTTCCAATGCCGATCAGATCAGCAGGTCTTTTCAGACAACCAGCCAACAAAGACGCCCTTTTGCACCAGCCGTTCATGGGCAAAGCAATCCCCGTCGGGATAGGCGCCGCTGGCTGGGGTGAAACGGACGATATCTTCGCCGGGCAGAATGTTGGTGGTGGTTTCAACCAGTTCGGTTTGTGCGGTTCCGAGGCCATCTGATGGCACCAGACAATCATGACGCCCGCCATTGCCATTGATCGTGCGCACCCCAACCATGCCATGGTTCATCGGCCAGGCTTTCAGAACCGAGACCAGATCACCGGGATTTTTGGCAAGGCAGGTGGTGATTGCCGGCATCATCTCATCAAAATAGCGCGTCCAGACCCCGTCCCCCTGCGCTTTCAGCTCCTCAACCGAAACCACCGGGAAATCGCCGGGCGCAAGGGTAAGGCTGGCGGCCTCGCTCGGCATGGACGAGACGGCGCAATGGAAATCACCTGACGGAGTTGTCCAGATGGCGTCTGCCCCCTTGCCGCGCAGTTCGTATATTTCATTGCCATAACCATATCCCGATCCGGTCGGCATTTGCGCCAGACTGATCGGCTCGCGCCCCCGGAATTCAACAATGGCGCGCTTGGCATCCTGATCAAAGGTCACTGCAAAGCGGCTTTTGTCATCACAGATAAAAAGCTCAGGGCCGCTGCGTGAGTCCGGCGTGTTGTTAAGCTGGCTTAACATGGCATCGATCCGGCTGAGCGCCACCTTGCTTTGCGACAGCGCCCCGCTGATTTCATGTTCATCGGGTTCACTGACATTGCCATTAATGGTTTTGCTTCCCGACGCGAAACGGCCCTGTGCGAAATCAAGTTTAAGGGTGTATTGCAACGGTTGATCATCGTTGGAACCACCGTAATTGACCCGCTTTGCGTCCTCGGCAAAGCGCAAAAGCTGCCCATTGCGGTAATAGAGCTTAACGTCACTGGTTCCGTAATCGCCAAGATCGCGATGCTCGTCGACCAGAACCGGCTCGCCCTTTGGCGAGATATAGGCATTGTAGGTCACGGTATGATCGGATGCCGAATACTGACCGGGGATCACCCGCATATCGGGCAAGCGGGCCTCGATCGCGGCAACATGATTGTCAATCGCCGAAGCGTTGCCTTTGCTGCTGCCATTCCCCTGTGTGCGGGCGATTTTGCGAACAAGGATGTCGACATCACTTGGCGCATCGCGGGTCAGGACCGGATAGGCCTGATCATTGCGAAACAGAAGGTCTCCGTCGGCATTGACGATTTTCGCCTCGATCACATAGGTCATGCGCGGATCGATATCATCCGCATCATAGGGCAGGACAAACACCATGGGCGGATTGCTGACCGGCTGACGCAGTGCGGCAATTTCAACCGACGGTGCATCTGCCCGCGATACATCAAGCAAGCGCACGACGAGGAAGGTATTATCGGGCGAAAGCGCGATCCGTTCGCGATAACTGACCGATCCGGTGACACTGTTGCCGGACGGTTGCAGGGCCGCACAGCCCGACAATATCCCGACCATGCCAATGACAAAAAGTGCCCTTGCCCACTTGGCTGCGGCGTTAGCAGGTTTCATTTTGACCCCGGTTTGCTCGTATTTTTGATGGTGTCCGATGTGCTGTGCACACGCTATGGTGACGCCAAACATACCGAAAACCAAGGCCAAAAATGGGCAAGAAGCGCCAATTGCCTGATTAATGACAACCAATAGGCGCTTTAGACCGGTGAACGATCAGCCGGCAAACCGATGGCACGGCAAGCCCGCCACATCTGTCTTGATGGACAACAAAGCCCCTTCAAGCGCGTTGCCACTGTTCTCCAGCCCGACCGCGGCCGAGGTGATATAAAGCGTTTTAAGGTCCGGACCACCAAACACACAACTGGTTGGCTGGGTCACCGGCAGTTCGATCACCCGGTCAACACTGCCATCAGGGGCAAAACGCATCAGGCATCCCCCACCCCAGCGCGCATTCCAGATATATCCGTCCGCATCCATTGCCGAACCATCCATATTCCCGCGATCCTGCGGGCCAAAGAACGGCTTCGGGTTGGAAGGCACACCCGTTTCCATGTCAAAGTCATAAACATTAAGCGTGTTGGCAATGGTGTCGCCAAAGAACATTTTGGTGCCATCTGCCGACCACAGCAATGTGTTGGAGATACCGACATTGGCGGCAAACCGGGTGACTTCCCCATCCGCACCCACGCGGTTAAGCGTCCCCGTCGACGCCGTTACCGGCAGGTCTTCACCATTGGGGCCGATATTGTTTTGCATGGTGCCATGCCAGAACCGGCCTTTTGGATCGACCCGGCTTTCATTTGACCGGTTGCCGGCATTGTCACTATCAGGCGCAACAAACGGCGTGGTTTCACCACTTTCCGGGTCAAGGAAGGCCAGCCCGTCCGCAAGAGCAATCAAAAGCCCGTCCTTCTCGCGCGGGACAATGGCCGCAACAGGTTGATCAAATGCCCAACTGCGCGACCCGCCATCATCGGGGCGCAACGCATAAGCGGTTTTGCCAATAATATCGACCCAATACAGAACACCATCTTCGGCATCCCAATGCGGGCCTTCGCCAAGTTTACATCGCAGGTTTGGCAAAACGGTTTTGACGTTGGACATGATTTCTCCGTGTTGACGATGTGGATGCGTTTCAGCCTTGCAAATCTGCAATCATTCATATCGCGGCAAACTGCATGGTGCGACCACAATTATTGTTGGTGTGCGAAGCAAATTAACTGCAATACACCCTGATATTGCTAACCGGAAAGGTGCGATCTGAAAAGTCATTTAATATGATGATTATGCAAGTTTTTGCAAATTTCGCGCCTTGCAATCGCAACTTGGTTGCATTCGCGGCAGGTAATTGATAAGCATTCTCAAAATATGCAGCGCGTCAGTTGTTCACCGCTTGGTGATGGCGCGGTTTTCGTTCCCGGCGCATGAGTTTACCTTCCATGTTCGACCTGAAAGACGTCGCTTTCAAAAGCGATGGCAAAAAGCCAAAGACGCTGCTTGACGGCATCTCGATCAGTTTCCCGACCGGGGCGTTCAGCGCGATTGTCGGCCATAACGGATCGGGCAAAAGCACGCTGATCAAACTGCTGGCGCGCAAAAACAAACCGGCATCCGGGACAATCCAGCTCGACGGGCATGACCTTGCTGTTCATGGCACGCGCGATTTTGCTCGCAAGGTGGCCTATTTGCCGCAAAATCCGGTTGTGCCACCGCATTTAAGCGTGCGCGAACTGGTTGCCTTTGGCCGCTATCCTTGGCGCGGCGCGTTTGGCCGTTACCGTGACGCCGACCACGCCAAAATCGATCAGGCGATGGAACTGACCCACGTTATGGCATTTTCCGACCGGCTGGTCGCAAGCCTTTCGGGTGGGGAGCGCCAGCGGGTCTGGCTTGCGATGCTGCTCGCCCAGGATGCACCGGTTTTGCTACTTGATGAGCCGACCTCGGCCCTTGATGTCGGCCATCAGCGCGACATTCTGCAACTTGTCGCCGACCTTAAGGATCAGAACAATCTGACCGTCATTGCCGTTTTGCATGACATCGACATGGTCGGACGCTTTGCCGATCACATTCTGGCACTGCGGGGCGGACAAACCTGCTGGCGGGGAAGCCCGCGCGACTTCATGCATGGCGAAACGTTGCGCGACATTTTTCAGACCGACATCGACGTCGTTCAACTGACCGACCCGGACCGCTTCATCAGCTATGTCGCCTAGGCACCAATTCTTCTCCACATCAACAGGGATCAGGGAAATCATGATGTTTACGCCTTGGATAGGTCGCACCTTAGCTGGCCTTGCAATCGCCACCGGAACCGCCATCGCGTCCCTTGCCCCCCTGCCCGTGATCGCGGAGGAAACCTTTACCCATGAAATGGGCGAAGTCACCCTTGAAACCACCCCGACCCGCTTTGCCGTTTCAAACTGGGCCCTGACCGAAAGCCTGATCGCGCTTGGCATTGATCCGGTCGCCATTCCGGAATCGGATGGATACCGCGCCTGGGTGGTGGAACCGGAACTGCCCGAGAGTTTCACCGATCTTGGCACCCGCCGCGAACCGAATTTCGAGGCGCTTCGCGATGCCAAGCCGGACGCCATCCTGATCAGCGCAGATGTCGCCATGGCGCAGGAAAAGCTGTCCGGCTATGCGCCGACCCTTGTTTATTCGATCTATAACACCGGCAGCGACGAACCCGCGATTGACCGGGCCGAGGCGCTTTTGCGCAATATCGCCAAACTGGCCGGTAAACCGGACACAGCCGAGGACGTCATTACATCGGTCAATGCGCGGATTGAAGCCGCCGCAAAACGCATTCGCAATCATGTCGGTAATGATGCGAAATTCGCCATTGTCCGCATCCTTGATGACACGCATTTCCGCATTCATGGCAAGACGTCGCTGTTTGGCTCTGTGCTTGGCCGCATGGGCTTTGCCAATGCGTGGGACGGAGAAGTGAATGGCTGGGCGTTTCGCAATGGCGATGTGTCCGATCTGGCCAAGATGGGGGATGTGCAGTTCGCCTATGTCGAACCGATTGCCCCGACGACACGCGAAACCCTGTTTAATTCTGCGATCTGGAAGGCCATGCCCTTTGCACGCAATGGCAATGTCCATGCCATCCCGGCAAGCTGGACCTTTGGCGGGGTGTTGTCGGCCGCACGTTTTGCCGAATTGCTGGCCGATGCGGTGACGGGCGTGGACAGCACCGCAAACGGCGCGTAAAGGTTAACTGGCATGAACATCCTGCGCGCGCTTGTTTGCCCGGTTTTGCTGTGTGCTGCGTTGATTGGCGCAACCATGTCGCCCGTCATGGCCGATCCGATAGAAATCGAACATGAACGCGGTATCTTGCAGCTTGATACACCAGCCAAGCGGATTGCGACGATCAACTGGTCCTTTACCGAAAGCGTGATTGCCCTTGGCCTTGATCCGGTCGCCATTGCCGATCCGCAAGATTATGTCGACTGGGTTGCCAAGCCCGATCTGCCCGAAAGCTTTGTTGATCTTGGCCCGCGCGCATCACCCAACCTCGAAGCGCTGCGTGCCGCCAAACCCGATCTGATCATTACCGTTCCCGATATCGGCATGGCGTATGAAAAACTTGCCGAAATCGCCCCGGTTCTGGAACTGAAGCTGTTTGACGGCAAGAACCCGGCCTTTGAAACCGCACGCGAGGTCTTTGGCAAAATCGCCAGGGCCACCGGGCGCGAAACACAGGCCCAAGCCCATCTGGAAAACGTTGATCAGAAACTGCGTGAGTATGGCAAGCGCGTGAAAACCGCCATTGGCCCGGATCAGAAGATCAACGTTGTTTTCTTCTTTGATGAAAGCAATGTCGGCATCTTTGCCGATACCTCCCTGCCCGGTTCGGTGATGACGGCAATGGACGTGCCGGTTGCCTATGACGGAGAAGTCAACAAGTGGGGCTTTGGTCGTGGTGGGCTCGAGATTCTGGCGCCCTATGCCAAGGAAACGCTGGTCTATACCACCCCTGTGCCCGAAGTGATCCTTGATAAGCTCTTGAATTCCCCGATCTGGAAGGTGATGGATTTCAGCCGCAACAACCGGGTTTATGAGCTCCCCGTCGTCTGGGCCTATGGCGGGGTGCCGTCTGCGCTTCGTTTTGCCCGGCTTTTGACCGAAACCATTGAAAGCGGCCCGCAACAATGAGCAATGCGGCAGCGCGCAATGCGAACCTTCGAGGCCCCCTTTCCCTTCCAGCCATCCTGACAGGCATTATGGGCATCCTGACCCTTGTCGTGCTGGTGATTGATTTCTGGCCCTATCTTGCCAACGGCCAAGTCCCACAGGCCCTGTTCAGCCCGGATGAAACCGATTTTGACCAAATCCTGTTTCATTTCAGCACCCTGCCCCGCCTTGCAATGGCGTTTTTGTGTGGGGCTGGGCTGGCGATTGCCGGTGCGGCCATCCAGACAGTTTTGCGCAATCCGTTGGCATCGCCAACAACCCTTGGCGTCGGGGCGGGTGTTGAATTTGCCCTGACCCTTTTTGTCCTGCTGGCCCCGGCATCGCTTGCCATGTTTCAGGAGGCCTTTGCCCTTGCCGGGGGCTTGATTGCGCTCGGTGCGGTCTATCTGATTGCCGCTAATCGCGGCAATGCGACGCTGTGGCTTATTCTCGCCGGGATGATCGTCAATCTGCTGTTGCAGTCCGGATCGCAGATCATATTGCTGTTTAACGAGCAATATCTGCAATCGATCTTCATGTGGGGGGCCGGTGATCTGGCCCAGAACGGCTGGGAGGATACACAGTTCGTCTGGCCCCGTGTGCTGATGGGCATGATTGCCATTCTGGCCCTGTCGCGCCCGCTTGATCTTCTCGCCCTTGGCGATGACACGGCAAGTTCGCTGGGGGCAAAGGTCACGGTTCTGCGCCTTCTGATCCTTGGCCTTGCCGTATTCATCACCGCATCCGTTATTTCAGCGGCCGGCATGATCGGCTTTGTCGGGCTTGCCATCCCGGCCGCCCTTCGCATTGCCGGTTTGTCACGGTCGCGCGATTTGATGATCTATTCGGTGTTTACCGGGGGCTTTGCCCTTTTGATCGTCGATTTTGTGGTGCGCCAGTTTAATGGACTTGGTGGTGATCCCTTGCCAACCGGGGCAGCCACCGCGCTTTTTGGCGCACCGTTTATCATCTTTATGTTGCGCAAGGCGCGCATCATGCCGGGTAACCAAAACTATGATCAGCATAGTGACCGACAGATTATCTCGAAAACCGCATTATCAATTGCGCTTGCCGTCAGCCTTGTGATCGGTGTTGTGTTTTCACTGTTCGTTTCGCTTGATGGCAACGGCTTTGTCATTCTGGGCTGGCAGGACAGCAGCCTTGATATCCTGATCGGGCGATCAGAACGTACCTTTGCCGCGATGATTTGCGGGGCCGCACTGGCGGTATCAGGCACGCTTATTCAGCGCGTCGGACGCAACCCATTGGCCAGTCCGGAAATCACCGGCGTCAGTTCGGCCACCGCCCTTGCCATGATCCTGGCGCTGGCGATTTTCGGTTTCGGACAGCGGGCGGAACTGATGGTGATCGGTGCTGCAGGGGGGATTGCATCGCTTTTGGTGTTGCTTGCCCTTTGTCGCAAATTCACCCATGCACCGCATTACATGTTGCTGAACGGTCTTGCCATGACCGCCATTCTGGGCGCGATGGTGCGTATTGTTCTGACGCGAAGCGGCACACAAACATCGATGCTGATGTCGTGGCTGGCCGGGACGACCTATTTCACCAATATGGACGAGGTGATGATTGTTGCTGGCGTCACCGGCGCGCTTCTGATCCTTGCAATTGCCTTGCGGCGTCCGCTTGAACTGGCATCCCTTGGCACGGATCAATCCGTATCCCTGGGCCTTGGTATTTCGGGCTTTCAGTTTGCCATGATGTTGCTGGCGGCCATTCTGGCGGCCAGTGCAACGCTTCTTGTCGGACCGCTCAGCTTCGTTGGCCTGATGGCCCCGCACCTTGCGCGCGTCGCGGGTTACCGCCTTGCAGGCGGGCATTTGCTGGGCGCGGTTCTGATCGGGGTCAATGTGATGATGGTTGCCGAATGGCTGGCGCGCAACATGATCTATCCGGCACAGCTCCCCACCGGTTTGATCGCCGCCCTGATCGGTACGGGATACTTCCTGATTCTTGCCGTCCGCAAAAGGTGATCACAGGCGTCATAATATCCCATGACGCCTGTTTCAGTTGGCCGTATCGGGATTAGGTACTAGGCGGGATATAGTCGCCATCGAACTTCAAAAGATCATCCGTGATGTCATACCAGTCAGGTTTCGACGCCGTATGGATATGCACGGAAGGGCGAATTTTCGGATCGTCATCAAGCGCGGACGCCGCCACGACATAAATGTCGCCCGATGCCAAATCACCAAGCGACGTGCCGCATTCCTTGCAAAAGCAGCGATCAAACTTTGCGTCCGGCCCGCGATAACGACCAATCACCTCTTCGCCGGTCAACATATGAAGATCATCCGCCTTGCCAATCACCACAGCAGAGAAAACACCCGCCACCTTGCGGCAGCGCGAACAGTGACAATAGCTCAGCGATGACGGCTCCCCGGAAATTTCGAACGTAACCTTGCCGCACAGGCAGCTTCCCTTGATCATTTTTAAATCCTGTTATGCAACCCTGCCCATAAGGAACATAACATGAACATTTATCACATTCCAAGCCTTATAAGACATCCGTTCGTCCGATCAATCAGCTGCCTGACGCCGGCCAATCACGGGCAAGGGCGAATGCCGCATCCAGCGTCGCAACCCGCTTTACCGGAAATGGCAGCATGCGGACAAAATTGCTGTCCTCTGCGTCTTCATGCCCACCCGCATGATCGTGATCATCATCACTGTGATGATGGCCTTCATCGACACGGATCAGCCCCTTGGCAAACACATTCAGCCGGTCACGGTTGCGTTTGAACCATGCGGCGGCCTGTTTGCGGATGTCGTGATCCTGATTGATAAAGCCCGCCACGCGAAAGATCAGAATGGCCGGTTCACTGCGTTCAGCCAATGCATCAAGGGCGGCGATATAGGCCTGCCCGTCCGCGTCACTTTGCTGATCAATCATTTCAAACAGAACGATATCGCTTTGCGGTGTTGATGATCGGAACATTGCCTTCTCCGTGCGCGATTGGCCCGGCGGGAGCTCCGCCGGGCCACTGGTCCCAAGAATGGTCGCATCAATGTGGCAGGCCGTAATGGGCCAGATCGCGACTAGAACTCGCGGCGATAGCCAATCGTGATCGTGCGGCCATGACCCGCAACCGGGTAATTGCGAAGTGCCGTCGCAGCCGGATTTTCGTAGCTGGTATCAAGAATATTCTCGATCCCGAAACGGGCCGTGCCGCCCAGCAGCGGATAGTTGCCCGACAGATTGAAGACCAGGCTCGGCTTGATTTTTTCATCTTCAATCCGATAGCGACCCGCCGTATAGGTCCCGTCAAAGCGCATATTCAGGTCACCCCAGACGTAACTGTCGACATAGCCGGTAAAGCGGAACGGGGATGGAATGCGGTTATTGGGCAGCCAGCTATCAAGATCACCGTCTTCATTAGTGTCATAACGGCCTTCGACATAGGATGCCAACGCCCCGATATAGGTATCGTCCGAAATATCATACTCGCCAGTCAGTTCCGCCCCGATGATGCGTTCCTTTTCCTGGCTGAGCTTGTTGGTCGAGCTGTCATAGTTATCGCCACGGTCATTGGTGCTCATGTAAACCGCCGCAGTAGAGCGGAAATCGGTTCCGTCGTAGCGTGCCGCCACCTCATAGGTTTTGACCTTGGAAGCCTCGACATCTATGTCGTCGAAGTTAAGCGGAATAGACGTGCCCGTAAGCCCTGCACGACGGGTATAGGCCCCGACATCCGGCACCGAAAATCCTTCGCTATAGCTAAATGACGTATCAATCCGGTCTGTCCAGTGAACGACCGCCGACGCATTGAAAGTCACCGCATCATAGGTCGTCTGACCACCCGTGAAATCCGCGGCAGCAAGGATCTGCTGCGCAACGCCAGCGTTGTAACGCATGTAACTCGGTCGCCTGAAATCCCTGACCGTCAGGTCATATTCCTCGTAACGCACGCCACCTGACAGATCGACATACTCGGTTACCGGTGCTGACAGCTGGGCAAAGATCGCCTTGCCGTCCTGTTCCATCGGCGCACCGATATCTCGGTCGCTCACCGTGCGATATTTGACGTCATCAAACGTCAAATCCCCACCCCACGTCAGGGTCAGACCTTCATAAGCGGCATCAAGGTTGGTGTCGGTCGAGAACTTCACACCGTATTTGACGGTATCAATGACCGACTGGCCCAGCGGATCTTCGATCGCGCCATTGCTGGCAAGCGAAACCAGCCCAGGGTTATAGGTGGCGTGATATTCAGCACGCGCAGCCTGCTTGTAGCTGTCATTGTAAAACAGCTTCAGGTCGCCGACGCCGATCTTGCCGAAATCAAACTCATACCCGACAGTGAAATACTGGCTTTCATCTTCAAGCGGTTGCGCCAGATAGGGACTGTCGTAATTGACCGAAACCGGATCGGTCGAAAGATCGGAATAATATTCGATATCCTGACGGAACCGCACAACTTCCGAGGACAGGAACAAGCGATGGCCATCGGCAACGGTCACCCCGGCCTTGCCAAAGACATTAAGGTCTTCGGCATTATCGAAACCGCCCTGCCCCAGCATCGCGTCTGACGGCACCTGATTGCCATACCCGTCGTAGGCATTGCCGGTTTTTGAACCGGTCACACTGGCGGCCAGATCAACTGCGCCGATGCCGCCACTGCCCGAAAGCGTCAGAGACGGTGAGAAGCTTTCGCCGATGTCGTCGGTATAACTTCTGACATGCCCATCCACGACAAACACGTTTTTGCCGACTTCACCGGTCTTGGTGATGATGTTGATCGTCGCGCCCGTCGCACCATCGCCGTTCATCGCGTTCGAGCCCGGAATGACTTCGATGCTTTCGACCTGCGCGATATCAATCATCGAAAGGATACGGCTGCTGTTGCGCAGCGGCGTGTTGCGCGCGACCCCGTCAACCAGCACCTGTACATCGCGGCCACGGAAGGTTTCCGTGCTGGCGATCAGGCTTTGGTCATCAAACATGAAGCCCGGCACATTGTTGCGAATGACATTGGTGATATCACTGTTTTTGGCCGACTGGGCTTCGATCTGATCAGACCCGATTACAACAACCGACGGCGACATGGTGGCAATCGACCGTCGTGAACGGGTGGCGGTCACAACCACCTCCGGCAGGATCAGGTTTTCCTGTGACGCGTTGCTGCTGGTGTTGACCGGGCGGATGACCACGCTGTCATCAGAGACGAACTCAAACCCGTAACCCGACCCTGACAGCAGGCTTTGCAAAGCATCACGCGCAGACATGTCTGCGGACAGATTGCCACTTTCCATCCCGGAAAGATCGCCCTGCACAACAAGCTGCAACCCAAACTGATCGGCAACCTGATCAAGGGCGGTGCGCAGATCACCTGCGGCGACCGAAACCGTCTGTGCGGTATCAGCCGAACTTTGTGCCAAAGCCTGCGGGACGGATGCGATCATCAGTGTCGCAACAAGTGCCGTCGTCCCCAAAAGACGGGACATTCCGATGTTAACGGTCTGCCCAAAATGCTCGATATTCACGTTTGAACCCCTTCGCATGAAAATAATAATGCAAATCACTATTACCTTCATGACGAACGCCCCCGCGAAATGAGGAGGTTAAATTTTCTATTTTTTTGAAATTATTCTGAACCCGCCCGGAACAGCGCGGTCCGTCAGGCCATAAGCCGCCAGAATGGCACCATAGGCCCCGTCCGGTTTGGTCAGATCGAAACTGCCCGAAACGGTAATATCGTCCATGCGCGGATCGCGCACAAAGCGCAGGTCATCCATAAGCGGTGAAAGACGGGCCAACAGTTCGTCAATTGGCATGTCATTGACCACCCAGCGCCCATCCCGCCAAGCTGCGACACGATCCAGTGTCACGGTGCCATAATGCATATCGCCATCCGCATCCTGCCAGGATGCCCGCCCCGCGGCCAGGCGTGCGAGCTTTGCCGTGCGGCTTTCAAGATCGACCGTGCCCTCGGACACCTCAACCCGGACATGCCCGCCCCACTTCGATGCACTGAATGCAGTGCCGACCGCCGTTGCGGTCAGTTTGTTCAGATGAATACGAAGCGGCCGTGTGCTGTCCTTGGCAACCTCGATGAACACGCCGCCTTCAAGGACGGTCAGATCACGATACTGATCGCCATACGCCAGGGCAACGCGTGTGCCCGGCTCCATCGAGATGCGTGATCCGTCAGACAGTTCATGGACTTCGCTGACAATACCGGGATTGCCTGCGGCGATCAGGTCGGCATCGGGCTGAAAGGCGGAATAGCCCCAAAGACCCAGCAGCAACAGAATGGTAAAAATCGCCAGCATCGGGCGGGCGCGACGTTTGGCGGATCGCATGCCCGGCAGACGGCCATTGCCCCCTTCTAGCGCGCCCAGCCGTTCAAGATCGCGGCGAACGGCTTCGCTATCAAATCCAAGATGGTCCGGCTTTGATGCCGGTGGTTTTCTGGCAGGATCATCCATGCCAGAAAGCTCTGACGCTGCGACTTCCATGCTCTGCCATGTCTGACGGGCGCGGATCAGGCGCGCAGGATTTTGCGGATCAGAAGCCTGCCAGCGTTCAAAGGCGATTTCTTCAGAAGCGGTAAGTTGCACATCATCAAGGCGTACAGCCCAGTAGTCAGCAATGTCGTCATTGCTTTGGCAGTCGTCGGGATAGCGGAATTCGGTCATGGCAGTGTCGTAACCCGGCTTCTGGCTGATGGTGCTGTTGTATATGTGACGAACGGACAGCGCAAAAGAGGATGTTTAGTTTTCATGGCGCGCCAACACCTGTTTGCAATGTCCTAGCGCCTGACGCAAATGCTTTTCGACCATATTGCGACTAATGCCAAGCTGGTCTGCAGCCTCTGCCGTGCTGAAATGATCGCGCTTGCACAGCAAAAACACCTCGCGACAGCGTGGCGGCAGGTCATCAATCGCGCGCCGCACAATATCAAGGCGCTGGCGATCTGCACTGATCTGTTCCGGGGTGACAGAATGGCTACCTGCGCCATCCATCTCGCTGATTTCGACCGGGTCGGTGAATTCAACCGGGTTGCGGTTGTTCCGGCGCAGGGCATCAATCGCCAGATTGGTCGCCATGCGCATCAGAAAGGCTGGCGGATTGGCGATTTCATCCGGGTCGATATTCCGGTGGCGCAATTGCACATAGAGATCCTGCAACACATCATGACTTTCGTCGCGCGCGGGCAGATATTTCTGCACCTGTCGCAACAACCGATCATGATATTGCTGATAAAGATTATCCCAGGAACGGTCACAGACCGCCATAGCCACACATCCAGAATTCGATAATGATAACTGTTATCATTTTCATTTATGCTTATAAGCAATCCTGACCATGCGTCAATTCAAAAAGCATGCGCCCTCTTCGACATTCCCCGACGGAACGGCCCCGGCTTGAAACCCGACATCGCGATACGAAAATCTTGCTCTGTTCGTCACACAACAACGAACGATTTGGGCCCCAACTCTGTGCTGGATCAGTTCTGATGACAGAGTGCAAAGATGCGAGTCCCGGCACAGAAAACCCACATGCGCTCTCAGAACGGCATCGCTTCGCACTCTATTAATCGAAAATAGCCGCCCAAAACCCATCCTAACGAATAGGCGGATACTGTTTATCTGTCGTGTAAATTAGGTTTTACTCGACAAGAGGGTATTTCACTTATAGTTGTTATTCTCGCTCTAGAATTAATTGCGAACTTTACACGTAGTAAACCATCGCCACTTTCCAGGTAGGAAAAACAATGGCACTCAACATTATCTCGAACTATGCGGCAAATGTTGCGCATCGCAATCTGACTGCGTCTGATGCAATGGCAACAAAGTCGCTTTCAAAGCTGTCAGCTGGTACGCGTGTTGTCTCGGCACGCGACGATGCGGCATCGATGGCAATTGGCGCGCGCCTTAACGCGACGACGCAGGCGCTTAAAACCGCCTCGGTCAATGTCGGGCAAGCCAACTCGATGTTGCAGATTGCCGATGGCGGCATGGCCACGATTGACGACGTTCTCGTCCGGATGAAAACACTGGCCGTACAGGCATCGTCAGGCAACCTGTCCGACGTCGAACGTGGTTTCCTCAATGACGAATTTGTCGAGTTGCGTGACGAGATCGACCGTATCGCGTCCTCGACCAACTTCAATGGCATTCAACTGCTTGGCGATGGGGGGGATGTTGCTATCAATCTCACACCTGCCGCCGCCAATGAAGCGCTCACGCCCGCTTTCGGCTTTGACCGGTTCGCAATCACGGACAACAATTACTGGGCACAGGACGCCGCTGAAGATGGTGTCGACGATAACGGGCTGGAGATACGGATCCAGGAAATTGGCGGCGATCAGGTCATTATGACGGTATTGGTGGCGATCGATGGCGCGATAGACCGGACCCAATCAATCGACGTCACTGACTTTGCCGCGACTGGCGGATCACGATCCATTGCCGCTGGCGAGAACACGATGCTCAATTTTGATGAACTGGGCCTGTCAATTACAGTAAACACCAACTTCTCGGACTCAGTTGACTACGTCAGAGCGGGCACCACAGGTTCCAATGATTTCGGTTTTAACTCGGCCAATACCGATTTCATGGGATCAGGCATTGATACATCCACAGGCCAGTTCTTCTTCATGGAAGAGGACAAGGGCCAGCAGCTTTCCGACACAATTGAATTCCAGGTCGGTGGCGGCAACACCGCCAATGATCGTCTTTCGATTGACTTGAGCGCTGTTGACTCTGCAGTGCTGGGATCATCTGGTCTCGGTCAGGAAACGCTGGAAGACCTTGGCGCCAACGCTATCAACACTGCGGCTGCTGCCCAGAACGCAGTCGAAGTCGTAACACGTGCGATTGATGACTTGCAACGTGCCCGTGCTGCAGTTGGCACATCCCAGAACCGTCTGGACTTTGCCGCGCAAAACATTGCATCGACGCAGGAAAATACGGAATCCGCACGCTCCACGCTGCTTGATCTGGATGTTGCAGCCGAAATGACGGCCTTCACATCCAAACAGATTTTGGTCCAGTCCGGCGTCGCAATGCTGGCCCAGGCCAACCAGATGCCGCAAAACCTGTTGCGGTTGCTGCAAGGCTAGCGGTCGACATCCGAAAAACATTTTGACGTGCCTGCCTGTTGCAAAAAGGGCCCGAACGAATTTCGTTCGGGCCCTTGGCTTTAGGCGGCTCTGAGGCCGAAAGACGATCTTGGATCAGTCTTCGAAATGGCCCTTGGCGGCAAATCCACCTCCCTGATAGATCACAGCGGGATCCTTGCGATCTTCGGGCGGGAAAGCGGCCTCGATCTCGGCGCGGTATTGCTCGGAACTGTCTTGCGGTTTCCAGCCAAGGAATTCGGCATGATCGTTGCTCCACCATTTCGATTTGTTGTCCGACACACCATACATCACCAGATGACCGGTCATCGGGGCGGCAAAGATCGCCTTCATCAGGGAAATGAAGTCACGCGGGCTCATCCAGGTAGACAGCATGCGGCGATCACGCGGCTTTTCAAAGCACGAGCCGATCCGCACAGAAACGGTTTCGACATCGAACTTGTCGTAATAATAGCTTGCCACAGCTTCGCCGTAACATTTGGTCACGCCATACAGGCTGTCGGGGCGCTGTTCGGATTTGTCATCAAGCTTGGTCGTGCGCTTGTGGAAGCCAATCGCGTGGTTGGAGCTGGCAAACATGATGCGCTTAACGCCGTTCTGACGGGCACCTTCATACAGGTTATAGGTGCCTGCCAGATTGGCCTGAAGCAAATCATCAAAGGCTGCCTCGATTGAAATGCCACCAAGATGAATGATGCCATCGACATCCTTGGTCAGCTCGATCACGGCTGCACGATCTGACAGGTCACATTGCACGACTTCCTCGTTCGGGCCTGCCGGGTCCATGGGGGAAATATCAGACAGGCGAATGACATCGGCATAGCCCTTAAGTCCCTCGCGGCAAATCTTGCCAAGGTTTCCACCAGCACCGGTAATCAGCAAACGTTTCATAAGTATCCTCTTTGATATCGGTTTTGCCCGCGATCAACTCGCCCCGAACACAAGGTTCGGCAGCGTCATTGAAATCGCCGGAATATAGGTTGTCAGCAAAAGCGCGGTCAGGATCGCCAGATAAAACGGCCAGATCGACTGCACGGCTTTTTCGATTTTCACCCCACCAATCGCGCACCCGACAAACAGGCACGAACCAACCGGTGGCGTACACAGGCCAAGGCCCAAATTCATCATCAGGACCATGCCGAACTGGATCGGATCCATACCGAACTGCATGGCAAGCGGCAGAAAGATCGGCGTACAGATCAGGATCAAGGCTGCCATATCCATGATCATGCCCGCAACCAGCAGCATCACGTTGATCATCAAAAGGACCATGATCGGATTGTCAGTGATACCGGTAATCGCCTCTGCCAGGGCATCAGGCACCTGATAGAATGCAAGCATATAGCCATAGGCCGACGCGCACCCGACCAGAAGCATCACAAGGGCGGTCGTCTTGGCCGATTGTTTGACGGCGGCAATAAAGCCCGCCCAACTGAGTTCCCGATAAACAAGCCCGGTAATGATCAGCGCATAGGCAACGCCAATGGCACCGGATTCCGTGACGGTGAATACGCCACTCAGCACGCCACCGACAATGATCACGGCCGTAAAGAAGCCCGGCAGCGCGCGAACAGCCGTACGCCCGACCACCGCCCAACCCGGGAACGGTTGCGCCGGATAACCATGACGGATTGCCACCAGCCAGGTCGCAAGCCCCAGCAACACACACATGATGATGCCCGGCACAACGCCCGCCATGAACAGCTTGGAAATCGAAATGCCCCCGCCTGCGGCAACCGCATACAGGATCATGTTGTGACTGGGCGGGATCATGATCCCGGCAATCGATGATGTTACCGTGACGTTGACGGCGTAATCCGCGCGGTAGCCTTCCTTTTTCATCACCGGGATAAGGATTGACCCAAGTGCCGAGGTATCAGCCACCGCCGATCCGGAAATGCCGCCAAACAGCATCGAGGAAAATACGTTCACAATGCCAAGGCCGCCGCGCCGGTTACCGACCAGGGCCGTGGCAAATTGCACAAGCCGACTGGCAATCCCGCCATGAAGCATCAGTTCACCGGCAAAGATAAAGAACGGAATGGCCAGCAATGAGAAAACGCTGATCCCGGACCCGATGCGCTGAAACGCAATCAGGGTCGGAAGCCCTTCAACGAAAAATGCCCCCAAGGCAGCAACGCCAAGTGCAATGGCAACGGGCATGCCAATCAGAATACCGATGGCAAACACGCCCAGAAGAATGGTCATGCCCATTTATTCAACGTCCTTATTCAGCAAATCATCGTGATAGACACTGGCGCGCGCAATTTTTTGCCAGCCAGCTATGATCTTGAAAATGTGGACCACGCTGTAAAACATGATCCCGGCCCCGCATACCGCCATGGGCACGGATCGCAAGCCATCTGAAATATGAATGATCGGCATTTTCTTGGCCCAGTTGAAGGCCACCAGATCCATGCCACCGATCAACATCCAATAGCCAAACCATGCCATGGCGGCGTAACTGATCGCGGCGACAATGGCGGCAATCTTGGGCGGCAATGCATCACGGAAAAACGAAACCGAAAGATGACTGTTGTCGCGCATACCGGCCGCAGCCACAGGGAAGGTGATCAGCACGATCAAGATCAAGGATACCTGTTCAACCCAGGTCGGTGTTTCATTAAGCACATAACGCCCAAACACCAGCCAGGCAAAACTGGGAATAAGGGCCACAAGCGCCAAACCGCCAATCAGGTTGAGCACCCCGGCGATTCCCCCGCCAAGACGGTCGAGTAAATTGGTGAAACTGGAAAACATCTATGCGCCGCCAGAAATATGATTAATCAGCAACAAAACCAAAAATAGAGTAATCTCGCACAGAAAGAAGGGCGACGATAAAATCGCCGCCCTTTCAATATGCTGTCTTATTTCTGCGCATCCTGGATGGCTTTGACCAGATCGGCCAGATCCGGGTTGGCTTCAAGGAAGTTGTCGTAAACCGGCTGCATGGCGTCCTGGAAAGCCTGCTTGTCAGCGATTTCGTTCACTTCGATGCCAGCAGCAATGACTTTTTCCTTGGACTGCTCTGCACGGGCGGCCCAGGCAGCACGCTGCACTTCAACCGACGCGTCAGCGGCATCATGGACGATCTTTTTCTCTTCGTCCGAAAGGCTGTCATAAAGCGCTTTGTTCATGCACAGGCATTCCGGCAGGATCAGGTGCTGGGTTACCGAGTAGTATTTGGCAGCTTCGAAGTGGCCGGAGCTGTCATAGGACGGATAGTTGTTTTCTGCACCGTCGATCACACCGGTTTTCAGCGACTGATAGACCGAGCTATAGGCCATCGGGGTCGCGTTGCCGCCCAGCGCATCAACCATCTGAACATAAAGATCGTTGCTCATGACGCGGAATTTCAAACCGTCAAGGTCAGCCGGCGTGTTGATCGGACGCTTGGAGTTATAGAACGAACGCGCACCGGAATCGTACCAGCCAAGCGGCTGCAGGCCAGCTTCGATCAGGCCATCAGCGATCTGCTGACCAGCCGGACCATCCATGACGTCATGCATGGCATCGACGCTTTTGAAGATGAAGGGCAGCGAAACAACGTTGGCTTCAGGTGCAACTTCACCCAGCGGGCCGAGGTTGAAAACAGCCCAGTCGAGACCGCCAAGGCGGACCTGCTGAATCGCATCGGGCTGATCGCCCAGAACGCCACCGTGATAAACCTTGGCTTCAAGGTCGCCACCGGATTTTTCATTAATGATCTTGGCAAATTCTTCCATGCCGGTCGAAACCGGGTATTCCGGCGGATGAATATTCCAGCCGCGCCATTCCTTGGCCTGCGCACCGGATGCCAGCGCAACCGAAACGGCTGCGGCCGCAATCGTCAGTGTGGTGGTTTTGATAAGCTTGTTCATTTTGGGTCCTCCCAGACAATCTGATGTCTACTGCGTTAAAGCCTTGTTGCCCTTTTGGGGTCTTGTTCTTGTCATATAATCCTACAATCGCGAACTTGTAAACACAACTGTAAGAAAAATTAACAACTAGTCTAATAGCGCCTTTAAATTCCTGTGTCCCAATTGTCAGCGTGGCACGCAATTCACGCCCCGACAGAACCACCTGCCGGGACGTAAGCAGGTCTATACTGGCGTTACCAGCAATGGCTTACTGGGCACGCAATGCACCGTCGCCATAAGCCTTGCGGATCACATCCGCCAGCATGTCATGTTCAGCATCGGTCAAATCGGTCAGCGGACTGCGCACCGGGCCCGTATCGCGCCCGATTACCCGCATGCCAGCCTTGACGATGGACACTGCGTATCCCTTGCCGCGATTGCGGATATCAAGATACGGATAGAAGAATTCCTTGAGCACGCGCGCCATGGTTTCATCGTCATCGCGGGTCAGTGCATCGTAAAAATCAAGGGCCTGCTGCGGCAGGAAGTTGAAGATCGCAGACGAATAGGTTGTCACACCGGCGGCCTTGTAGGCCTTGGCAAACACTTCTGCGGTCGGCATACCGCCGATATAGGACAGGCGGTCCCCGATCAGGGTGCAGACCTTGGTCACCATTTCGATATTGCCGTGACCGTCCTTGAAACCGACAAGGTTCGGGCAAACCTCACACAGCTTGGCGAGTGTTTCAGCCGTGATGATGGAATTGTCGCGGTTATAGACGATCACGCCGATATCAACCGCATCACACACCGCCTTGACGCGGGCAAACAGGCCTTCCTGCTCGGCACCAATCAGATATTGCGGCAACAGCAAAAGGCCATCAGCACCTGCGTCCTCGCAAGCCTTGGCAAGATCAACTGCCATTGCCGTGCCATAGCCACAGCCGGCAATGATCGGTGTATCGCCAGCAACCTCCTTGGCCGCGCGAACCGTTTCAACGACCTCTGCCGGGGTCAGGGAAAAGAATTCCCCCGTGCCACCTGCAGCAAACAGCGCGGTCGCCGGATATTGCGACAACCAGCTGACATGCGCGCGGTAGGTCGCAAGATCAAGCGCGCCATTGGCATCAAAAGGCGTCACCGGAAAAGAAAGCAACCCGGCGCCAATCGCCTTTTTCATCTCTAGATAATGCATCAAGCGTCCCTAATGTCTGAATGCGTCAAAATAACTACGACGATTCTATAAATTCATCATATCACTTTGTCAAACATAATACCGATATCTTTCTGCGACCGCAGAAATCCCGGATAAACAAGGGTTTCAGCCAACCCTCAGACAACTGCAACTTTGGTATAAAGCTGCAATTTCGGGGTGAATTCTTCGAATCGGGGTGATTGGTATGATGACTTTATACCCAAAGCCCGCTAGGGTCAGGGTTCATGAGTTTGATTTAAATGACATAACCAAGAAGAACGGGAATGACTGATATCACCGCCGCAAGCCGCATCCTTGCCGATGCCTTTACCAATCACACGCTGATTGATCCGCTGCCTGAGGGCATCGCACCGAAAACCTTTGAAGAGGCCTATGCCGTTCAGGACGCCACCCTCGCACAGGTCGGGATTGCGCAAGCCGGGTGGAAGCTTGCGGTTGCGACCCGTGCTGCACAGGAAAAGATTGGCGCAGATGGACCGCTGGTTGGTCCGTTGCTCGATGGTCGTATTCTTGGCGATGGCGCAACATTGACGACCAAGGACATCCATTTCCCGAATATCGAGGCCGAAATTGCGGTTGTCATGGACAGCACCCCTGCCCCGGACGCCACATCAAGCGACATCCTTGATCATATCAAAAGCATGCATCTGGCCATCGAAATCGCTGATCGCCGCTATCATGAAAAGCAGTCCCCGGTTCAAACGCTGGCTGATCTGAATTCGACCAGCCACTTCATTCTTGGTCAGGAAATTGAAGGCTGGCGCGACCTTGGCTTTATTGGCGGCAAAGTCACCACCAAAAGCAACGGCGAAATACTTGCCAGCAATGACGATCCCGATGCCTGGCCGGAAATCTTTGGCGGGCTGGAATATCTGGTGGGCTTCCTTGCCAAACGCGGCCAGAGCCTTAAGGCGGGGGATGTGATCACCACTGGCGCCTGTGCGCTGCCGACCATCACCCCATTTGGCAAGATCGAAGCGATCTTTGAAGGACTTGGCACCGTAAGCGCCGACATCAAACAGGTCTGATTGCAGCGCAAAGACGACCAAAACCGCCAACAAAAAAGCCATGCGACATCACATCGCATGGCTTTTGTTTTCTATGGCAGCGCGGATTAACCGTTTTCGCGGAACTTGTGGACCGGCACACCGGGCACTTCGACGCGCAGCTTGACCAACTTCCCGGCATGGGGGAACTCGGCGCGTTTTTCCGGGCTGTAATTTTCCTGATGGCTGGTGACATACAGCGTTTTCATATCCGGCCCGCCAAAGCACGGCATGGTCGGATTGGGCATGGGCATCGGAATGGATTTCAAAAGCGTGCCATCCGGGGCAAATCGATTAAGGTTGCCTGCTGATACACCTGCCGACCAGTAACACCCTTCAAGATCCACCGCGCCACCATCCGGGCGGCCCAAGGTATCATCAAGATCCAGGTACCGCGTGCAGTTGGAAATATTGCCCGTGGCAACATCAAAGTCCCAGCGGTTGACCCACGGCCCGCGTGAGTCCGAATGATACATTTTTGATCCATCCGCGGACCAGGCAATGCCGTTGGAAATCTTGAACCCTGTTGCCTTTTCCTCAACCTTGCCATCGGCCGTAATGCGATAAAGCGACGCAATCGGCATCTTTTCGGGATTGTCATCCATGGTGCCCACCCAGAACGCCCCGTCCGGGCCGATCTTGCCATCATTGGTGCGGCTGTTGATCCCGTCCTCGATACGGCACAGCGGGGTTCGCTCATCCGTGGCAGGATCAAGCAAGATGATATCCTTGCGCAAAGCGACAATGATGCGCCCCTGATCGGTCAGGCCAAAGCAACCAAGCTCGCTGTCAAAGGCCCAGCTCTTGCGCGCACCTGTTTCAATGTCTTGTGCGTGCAGCTTGCAGTTCAGAATATCTGTCCAGTAAAGCCGGTTATTGGCCGCATCCCAGTTCGGGCATTCTGCCAATGTGAACGTCTCGTCAGAGAGAAGCTCCGGCTGATAGGTCACGCCGCTCGTCATCATACACACTCCCGTATTCATATGATCATTTTTGTTGTGATTGATGTGCCGCTCCTGCCCCCTGTTTGTCAACAGGGTTTGTGATCGCCTGCCCCCCTCAAGCGGGGCATGTCGAGAAGACAGACCACACAGGATCAAAACGACACCATCTTGCGTCGGGCAGTTGTCGCGCACTTTGCGGGTCAGGTTATTTGTCGCGCGCGTGATCAGTGACACGCTGGCGGGCCTGATGCAGGTGATAGCGCATCATGAGTTCGGCACTGTTGCCGTCATGGCCAATGATCGCATCATAGATCTGTCGATGTTCGCTCAGCACCTTTTGGGCGCGTTCCGCAGATCCACCGCGTGTGATGTTCAGCGCCACACGCATGGATTTGGACATCACCTCATGCAAGGAATTCAGGATGGTAACAAAGATTTCGTTCCCGCTGGCGCGCGCAATCGCCATATGAAAGGCCAGATCGGCCTTGTCGGCGATGTCACCGGCCGCAACCCCGTCTTCAAACATCTTGAGCGCGTTTTCGATTTCACGATGATGGCGGGGGCTGGCCCGTTCGGCGGCCATGCGTGCCGTTGTACCTTCAATTGCGGAACGTGCTTCAAAGCAGCGCAGAAGCCCCGCGACATCGCTGATGCCACCAAACTCGATCAGGCCTTGTGGCGGGCGTTTTTTAACAAACGACCCAACCCCTTGGCGGGCATAGACCAGCCCATCGGATTGCAGCTTGCGCAAAGCTTCGCGCACAACCGGGCGCGACACGCCAAAGGACGCGCAGATTTCATTTTCCGAGGGTAGCTTGGCGCCTTCGGCAAGGTTGCCCGAGATGATCTGTTCAAGGATCTGACCATAAAGCTGGTCAGCAAGCTTTTCGCGCTTCTGAACCCTTAAAAGCAATTCCGACATCCGTCCCCCGGACTTGTTATCTTGTAAAACTTACTTGTAAGTTTTATCGACAAAATCCGGGTCGGTAAAGCCCCTGCCCCTTTATGCTATCAACCCGGCTCAATCGACGAGTGAATAGTCACGATTACCCGGTATGCCGACAACCTCGTCATCATCAACCAACCCGCTGTCGGGCAGCTCAAGCAGACTTGGCACAAGTGTCATGGTTCCGCTTAGTGTCTGATTTTTATCAAGAACAACCAGATCCCCGTGTTCCTTGAATTCCGGGCGGTTATGCACGTTTGGCACATGAGATACCGGCTCGACACAGAAAGTCTTGCCGTCTTCGGGGATATAGAACTGAACGTTGGAAAGGCTGTCACTGGCGATCATTTTCACGCTGTATCCGGCATCCTGCCAGACCATATCGGCCTCAAGATGCCAACCGGCATAATGGGCATCAAGCGCAAGGTTATGGCGGATCATGCGGCCATCGGAGAAATCCCGCCCCAGATCAATGACCGTGCGTGCGGTTGGCAACATGTCTTCGTCTGTCGCAAAGCTATCGGATGCAATGAAGGCAACTGATACATCATCCCCGCCCGGGAACCACGGGTGCAATCCAATGCCATAGGGCATCGGCGTTCTGCCAAGATGACGCACGCCGATTTCAACGGTCACATCGACGTCAGTGACCTTGAATTCCTGCCAGGCGACATAAACAAAGCCGCTTTGCGGATCGTCATGTTTGTGGTTGAAGCGCAGCGTATCGACCGTGGGGCGTTCAATGTTCCATTGCGATGACCGGCCAAAGCCGTGAATGGCATGCGGGCTGGGTGGGCGATTTGCCGGGACCTTGACGATGCGGCCATCAAATTCGAACTCGGCAAAGGCCAGTCGATTGGCAAACGGCACCATCGGGAAACAGCCCAGATTTGACGGATTGCCGGATGCAATCGCCTCGGGCGTTACGGGCCGCAATAAATTAATGATCCCTTTGCCATCCGGGCGGATCCAGTCAATCCGCGATATTGCGCCGCCGTCGGGCACAATCCCGATCTGAAAGGGGCCGCTGTTCCAGCGGTATTCAGGGTCGCCTTTTTTGGCCATTCCTGCACGCCTCAAATCCAACCAAAATCATATGATGACTTTCGGGGCTACCTTCACTAATTTGGTTTCATTACTCAATCAAATCAATGGAAAATGCCCGGCATCACCATGCCTGTTTACAAAACAAGCCCCGATGGTGCCAATGGCGTCAAATATTGATCAACGCCAGACCGTCACTTTTATATCCAGTTGTTTTACACCGGATTTATCGGATACGCAAAATGAACAAGCCCCAAGTGTCAGGAACACCACGCAAAGTTTCTTTGACCGAAAAAGTCATCGCCAGCCTGCGTCACGAGATTGAAAGCGGTCAATGTGAACCCGGCACCAAGCTGCCGACGGAACCGGTTCTGACCGAACAGTTCGGGGTCAGCCGCACGGTCGTCCGCGAAGCGATTGCGGCCCTTAAGGCCGACGGGTTGCTCGAACCGCGCCAGGGGGCGGGTGTTTTTGTGCTATCCCCGCAGGCCCGCACCAACGAGACATCCATCTTTGCGGTTGATTATGCGCAGGTATCAGACGTTCTTGAAATTCTTGAATTGCGCATGGCGGTCGAAATTGAGGCAGCCGGTCTTGCCTGCACGCGAAGTTCCGTCGCCCAACAGACCAAGATTTACGAAGCCATGGCCAAGATGGAAACCGCGCTTGAAAAAGGCGAACCGACCGAGCAGGCCGATTTCGAATTCCATAGTGCGATTGCCGCTGCCACCAATAACCGCCGCTTTACCGAATTCCTTGAACATCTGGGCGATAAAACCATCCCGCGCGCGCAATTGCGCCGCCGCCCGCCAGAAGCCAAGGACCAAAAAGCCTATATGCAGATGATCACCGGTGAACATCGCCGGATTTATGATGCGATTGCCGCGCGCGACGAAGATACCGCCCGCAAGGCGATGCGCGACCACCTCAGCCAAAGCCAGACCCGATATCAGAAACTTCTGACCCAGCGATAAGCGGCGTTAGACCGCAATCGCCTGTGCCAACATCGACATGTCGGAAATAACAATATCGGCACCGGCTTCATAAAGTCGTTGGCTGGCCCCTTCGCGGTCATCGGCATAATGCCCGCCGCCGACGAAACCGATGCATTTCATGCCCGCCGCCCGCGCCGCCGTCACCCCGGCAACAGAATCCTCGATCACGATGGCATCACCCGGGGCATAGCCCATGGTGTGCGCCGCATGCAGGAAAAGATCCGGCGCCGGTTTGCCGTTTTTTACGAAATCTGCACTATAAACCCGCTCGTCAAACCATGAGCCAAGACCCGTGACCTGCATGGTTTTTTCAAGCCGTTCGACCGAGCTGCTTGATGAAATACAAAAGGCAATATCGCGTGCCTGAAGGACGGTCAGGACGGTTTCAATTCCGTCAATTTTGCTCAGATCGCGATCATACCGGTCAAACAGCATTTTATAGTAATACGGTTTGAATTCCGCGCTGACATCGCGGCCCGTGTGGGTTTTGATATATTCAATCGGTGCTGAACTTGATCGTCCGGTAAATCGGTCCGATACGTCGCGCAGACTGAGCGGCGCGTTGAAGTGCTCAAGCACGTCAACCAGTGTCGCCAGCGAGATCGGCTCGCTATTGACCAGCACCCCGTCACAGTCAAACAGGACAACACGACAGGCATCAAACAGACCCTGGATCTCTGATGCTGACGTTACGATACCGGCCCCGACATGATCGGTCGGGCCTTGGACATTGTTTCCTCGGGCCATGTTGAACCTGGCTTGTGTGATTTATGTTATCGCTACAGCGTAGCTAAGAGATAAGTTCAGCGTCAACAAAAATGAACATTTGACCAATCACTGAACTTTTGATCAACTCAGGCCAAACTAAGCCCCGGCCAAGTCAGAAGCCACACCAGATACCAGACCAAACAAAAGATCACCCGGCATCGGAGATATTCCGCAAAGCCGGGGATAATGCGGAGGAAGACCCATCATGAGTCCCACTTATCCTTGCTTTGTCGGCGTGGATGTCGGCACCGGAAGTGCGCGCGCCGGCGTTTTTGACGCCAATGGCAAATTGCTTGGCAGTGCCGCACACGCGATTGCAATGAACCGGCCAAAACCCGATTTCGTCGAACAGGATTCTGAAAATATCTGGCAGTCGGTCTGTCAGTCGGTACGTGATGCCATGGCCAAATCCGGGGTCCCTGCGCAGAAAGTTGCCGCCATCGGGTTCGATGCCACATGTTCGCTCGTGATCCGCGATCAGGATAACCGGCCACTGGGTGTCACCCCCAATGGTGCGGACAACTGGGATGTGATTGTCTGGATGGATCACCGCGCCGTGCGCGAGGCAGAGGAATGCACAGCCACCGGTGCCAAGGTTCTGGAATATATCGGCGGCACGATGTCGCCGGAAATGGAAATCCCCAAATTGATGTGGCTGAAACGCCATCATAATGCCGCTTGGCAGAAAATGGGCGCGGCTTATGATCTGGCCGATTTCCTGTCGTTCCGCGCCACTGGCAGCAATGCCCGGTCCTGCTGCACGGTAACGTGTAAATGGACCTATCTTGCCCATCAGGATCAGCCGTGGGATCGCGATTTCCTGAAAGCCATCGACATGGAAGACCTGAATAACAAGATCAACATGCATGATCCCGCCCTTGCGGTTGGGGAACTGATCGGACCGCTTTCCGAACAGGGGGCAGTTGATCTTGGTCTGACAACCGATTGCGTGGTCGGGGCTGGCCTGATTGATGCCCATGCCGGGGCGCTTGGCACGCTTGGCGAATATCTGGATGGCAACCTTGATCAGCATTTTGCGATGATCGCGGGGACATCGACCTGCCATATGGCTTTGTCGAAAGAACCACGTTTTATCAAGGGTGTCTGGGGTCCCTATTTCGGGGCGATTGCCCCGAACCTTTGGCTGAATGAAGGCGGGCAATCCGCGACGGGGGCGTTGCTTGATCATATCGTTGCCATGCATCCGTTTTCCCATGATATGGGCCGTGATGCCCATAAGCTTGCCGGTGAAAAACTGATGCCGATGATGGCGGAAAAAACCGATCTGGCCCCGCGCCTGCATGTCCTGCCCGATTTCCATGGCAACCGTTCCCCGCTTGCCGACCCGGAAGCTCTTGGCGTGATTTCCGGTCTGACACTGGATCAAAGCGAGGAAAGCTTCCTGAAGCTTTATTGGGCCACCGCGTGCGCGATTGCCTATGGCACGCGCCACATCATCGATGCCATGAACGATACCGGATATGACATCACCCACATCCATCTAAGCGGCGGCCATACGGCAAGTCAGGTGCTGGTGAAACTCTATGCCGATGTGACCGGCTGTACCGTGGTGATGTCTGATTGCGAAGAGCCGGTTCTGCTGGGATCGGCCATGTTGGCCGCCGGTGCCCTTGATGCGGAAGGTGGGCTTGCCAGGGCCGCGCGCCAGATGGCGGGCAAGGAAACCGCCCACGCACCAGATCCGTCAGCCAAGGCAGATCATGATCGTCGATACGCCATTTTCCATCAGATGCACGCCCACCGTCAGAGCCTTGATAGCATGAGCAAAACCTGATTTTTGCCTGCCCAAAAGTACGATATCTAAGCCGTTCGTGCGGGTTTGGCGCGGCGCACCCTATCCAAAAGGCGCTTGACGTCACTTTGGGTTGAGGTCAAAACAAAAGGGCCGATGCAAACGCATCGGCCCTTTCTTTCGCACGCGCAACGGCGGGGTCGGGGGATCATGCAGATTGAAACTTTAAATCTGCACCGTCACGGCGCGATGCCGTTTAAGGCCAGCCTTTTTGACAAAGGCTGGCCTTAAATCTTATTCCGCCGGATGTTCGTGGGCTGCCTGCACTTCGCCGCGCTTGGTGCGGTTCTTGGCAAAGGTGCCGACAATCAGAACAAAGAACAGCGGCACAAAGAAGATCGCCAGCACGGTTGCGGCAATCATCCCGCCCATCACACCGGTACCCACGGCCACACGGGCCCCGGCACCGGCACCGGTCGAAATCGCCAGTGGCACGACACCAAGGGTAAACGCCATCGACGTCATGATGATCGGACGCAGACGCTGACGGGCGGCCTCGACGGTTGCATCAAGAAGGCTCATACCGTCGTCGTAAAGTTCGCGGGCGAACTCGACAATCAGGATGGCGTTCTTGGCCGACAAACCGATCGTGGTCAGGATGGCCACCTGGAAATAGACGTCATCGGGCAGACCACGCAGCATCGCCGCGATCACCGCACCAAGAACACCGAGCGGCACAACCATCATCACCGAAATCGGGATCGACCAGCTTTCATAAAGGGCAGCCAAGCACAGGAAGACGACGATCATGGACAGGGCATAGAGTGCCGGGCCCTGCTCGCCTGCTTCGCGTTCCTCATAGGACAATCCCTGCCATTCCAGGCCGATATCACCCGGCAACTGTGAAACAAGCTGTTCCATTGCTGCCATGGCATCACCAGACGCCACACCCGGTGCGGCTGCACCCTGAATGTTCAGCGACGACAGGCCATTAAAGCGTTCCAGACGCGGAGAACCATAGGTCCACTCGGTCGAGGAGACAGCCGAAATCGGCACCATCTCGCCCTTCTGGTTGCGGACATACCAGTAATCCATGTCTTCGGGCATCATGCGGTATTTGGCATCAGCCTGCATGTAAACCCGCTTGACGCGACCGTTTTCGATGAAGTCGTTGACGTAGCTTGACCCCCAGGCCGCCGCCAGCGTCCGGTTGATATCAGCAAGGTTCACGCCAAGGGCGCTGGCCTTTTCCTGATCGATGTTGATGTTGAACTGGGGCGTGTCATTCAGACCATTCGGACGCACACCGACAAGACGCGGGTCCTGCGATGCCATGCCTAAAAGCTGGTTGCGGGCCGCAACCAGGGCATCGTGCCCATTACCACCGCGGTCAACAAGCTGCAGGTCAAAGCCGTTCGCCGTGCCAAGTTCGATAATGGCCGGCGGCGCAAAGGCAAAGACCATGGCTTCACGGATACCCGCAAACGCACCATAGGCACGGCCAATCACCGCATCGACCGATTGATCCGGACGCGTACGTTCCGACCAGTCTTTCAGGTTCACAAACGCAATACCCGCATTCTGGCCACTGCCCGCGAACGAGAAGCCGGCCACGGTGAACAGACCGTCGATATTTTCGGCCTCGTTCTCCATGAAGTGGGTTTCAAGCTTCTTGAGAACCTCAACCGTACGCTCCTGCGAGGCACCGGCCGGCAACTGCACCATGGCGAACATGATGCCCTGGTCTTCTTCGGGCAGGAACGAGCCCGGCAGACGGCCAAACAAGGCAACCAGAGCCGCAACCAGAATGCCATAGACAAACAGGTAGCGCCATTTGCGGTTCACAACGTGACCAACACTGCCCTGATAGAAGTTGTTGGTCTTGTCAAACCCGCGGTTAAACCAGCCAAACGGACCTTTTTTCTTGCTCGGATCGGTGTGACCGGGTTTGAGCATGGTCGCACAAAGGGCCGGTGTCAGAACAATTGCCACAACAACCGATAGCACCATGGCCGAAACAATGGTGATGGAAAACTGGCGATAAATCGCACCCGTCGACCCGGCAAAGAACGCCATCGGCACAAACACGGCCGACAGAACCAGCGCAATACCGATCAGCGCGCCAGTGATCTGCCCCATGGATTTACGCGTTGCCTCACGCGGCGGAAGCCCGTCTTCGTGCATCACACGTTCGACGTTTTCCACCACAACAATCGCGTCATCCACCAGAAGACCGATGGCCAGCACCATGGCAAACATGGTCAGCGTGTTGATCGAATATCCGAATGCCGCAAGGATCCCGAAGGTGCCAAGCAGAACAACCGGCACAGCAATCGTCGGAATAAGCGTCGCCCGCCAGTTCTGCAGGAACAGGAACATCACCAGGAAGACGAGGACAATCGCCTCAAACAGGGTGTGAACCACTTCCTCGATCGACACTTCAACGAACGGGGTGGTGTCATACGGATAGACGATCTCGATCCCTTGCGGGAAGAACGGTTTCAGTTCGGCCAGACGGGATTTTACCGCCTCGGCGGTATCAAGCGCATTGGCACCCGTTGCAAGGTTGATCCCGATACCGGTTGCCGATTCCGCATTGTAGCGCCCGACGATTTCATAGCTTTCGCCACCGATTTCGATACGGGCAACGTCCCCAAGACGAACTTGCGACCCGTCCGTTTCGACCTTCAGAAGAATGTTGGCGAACTCGTCAACCGTCTGCAGTTTGCTTTGCGCGGTAATGGTTGCGTTGATCTGCTGACCCTCGACAGACGGCGCACCGCCAATCTGACCAGCGGTGACTTCGGTGTTCTGCGCCTGAATGGCGGCGTCAACATCCATCACCGTCAGGTTATAGGCCAGCATCTTGTTCGGATCGAGCCAGATGCGCATCGCATGCTGGGCACCAAATACCTGAACCGAACCAACGCCGTTCACACGGGCAATCGGGTCTTCGACCGACGACACAACAAAGTCCGACAGGTCTTCGGCGTTCATCGAACCGTCAGAAGACACAAAGCCGACAACCATCAGGAACGAGCCCGATGATTTGCTGACCGTTACACCCTGTTCCTGCACTTCGCTCGGAAGGGAGGACATGGCAGCCTGCAGTTTGTTCTGCACCTGAACCTGCGCGATGTCGGGATCGGCTTCGGGTTCAAAGGTCAGGGTCACTGTTGCCTGACCGTTACCCGACGAGGTCGAGGACATATAACGCAGATAATCAAGACCGTTCATCTGTTGTTCGATCACCTGGGTGACCGTGTTTTCAACAGTTTTGGCCGAGGCGCCCGGATAGGTTGCCTCGATCTCGACAGAAGGCGGCGCGATCGATGGATATTGCTCCACCGGCAACTGCCAAAGCGACAGTCCCCCCGCCAGCATGATCACCAGGGCGACAACCCAGGCAAAGACGGGGCGATCAATAAAGAATTTTGCCATTGAATAAGTCCTTATTCGGCGGCTTTGGCGGTTTCAACAGGCTGCGGCGTAACCGGTGCACCCGGTCCGATGCGCTGGATGCCATCAACAATGACTTGCGCGCCATCTTCAAGACCAGCCGTCACCAGCCAATCCTGCCCCTGCGACTGTTCAATCGTCAGATCCTTGGACGCGACCTTGCCATCCTCGACAACATAGGCATAAGCCGAGCCATCCGGGCGGCGCATGACCGCCTTTTGCGGCACAAGGAACGCGCCTTCAAGATGCCCCTGACGGACCTGACCGCGCACAAACATGCCCGGCAGAAGGGTTCCATCCGGGTTCGGGAAGACTGCGCGCAAACGGACCGTGCCGGTGGTTTCGTTCACAGTAACGTCCGAGAACTGCAAGGTGCCTGTGTGCGGATATTCCGCACCGGTCGCATCAATGATCAGGTTGACCTCGATCTGGCCTTCGGTAACGCCCTTGATCCGGCCGTTCTGAACCGCCTGCTTGATCTTCAGCAACCGGCCACCGGCCTGGGTCACATCGACATAGATCGGGTCAAGCTGGGTAATGGTGGTCAGTTTTGCCGACTGATTGGCAGTCACAAGCGCACCTTCGGAATAATCAGACGAGCTGATCTGACCGGAAATCGGTGCGGTGACCGTGGTATAGGCCAGATCAATACGGGCCTGTTCCAGTTCCGCACGCGCAGCTGCCACAGCGGCCTTGGCCTGTGCTTCGGCGGCCAACGCATCGTCATAGGTTTGCTGGCTGACAGCTTGCGACTTGATCAGCGGGTCATAGCGCGAACGCGTCTTGGTCGTCTGATCAAGGGTGGCGCGCTGACGGGTCAGTTCGGCCTGGGCGGCATCAACACGCGCCAGATAAACTTCCTGATCAATCATATAAAGCTGCTGACCGGCTTCAACAAACGCACCCTCGGTGAAGTTGCGTTCCTTGATAATACCGTCGACCTGGGGGCGAATGTCTGCTTGGCGGAAGGCCACAGTACGGCCCGGCATTTCTTCAACCAGGCCAACCGTCTGGGCGTTTAGCGTGACAGTACCGACCGGCGTCGCCTGCGGTTGCTGCTGGGCGTTGGCTTGCTGCCCGCCGCCTTCATTCTGTTCGCTGCAGGCTGCTACAAGCACGACAAGCGCTGCCAAACCAGCGAATTTCAAACTAGATCGCATGGACAAAATGCTTATTCCTTCTAAGTCCCTGCAAAGCAATGTGGTGGACGCTTTGCCATTGCATTCATGAATACTGTACGGTACAGTACACTTTGTGCACTGCACGATCAAGACCCAATAACAGCAGAACTGACAAAGATGAGCGAAACGCCAGAAAAGCATGAAAAACAACACGCTCGCGGTACAGCACGCCGTCGTGCAATGATGGATGCTGCATGGGCGTTATTGCTTGAACGTGGCTTTGCCGGTGTCACCCTGAACGACGTCATCTCGCAATCGGGCGGGTCGCGCACAACCCTGTACGAAGCTTTCGGCGGAAAGGATGGCTTGCTTGCCGCTGTCATGACCGAGCGCTGCAAGGAATTCTCCGCCGAACTGCATATTTCGCTGGAAACCGACCTCCCTCCCCGTGATGCCCTGACGGACTTCGGCACGAAACTGGCCCAGAAGATTGTAACCGAGGAAGTCGCCCGCTTCACCCAAATTCTGTATTCCGAAGGTCAGCATTTTCTACCTCTGATAGAGAAATTCTTTGAAGTCGGTCCCGACAGCACACGCAAACACCTTGCAGACTATCTTTCGCGGCAACAGAAACTCGGCCGGATTAAAATTGAAGACCCGGACCATTCGGCAGAGATGTTTGAATCGATGATCATCGGCGACTGGCAATCGCGCATCATGAAACACAACCCGCGCCCCCCGATGACCGATCAGCAGATCAGCGCACGTGTATCGCGCGCGGTTGAAACCTTCCTGTGTGGCATCGCAACACCCGAAACGCGCGAAATGTTCGGCTGTGGCAGTTAACCTCCCCTTGTTTCCGAGTAACGTCAGGCACTAATAACGCCACCCTCCTGACAGCATCCTGTCAGTTGTGATGAAACAAAGCGCCTGCTCGAAAAAGCTGCCAAGCGTCAGATCAAGTTGATTTTGCCCTAACATTACCAAATTTGCGATAAACTCTGGGGCGTGTTGCCATGATGGCGACGCAGAACTGCACATCACGTCACGTAAAAGGACCCCGTCATGCAGTTGCGAAAGGCACTTACCGGCTTTGGCGTTCTTGCGATTTCCATTGCAAGTCTTGCGACCCGTGCGCAGGCAATTTCCATCGAGGATGCCCGCACTGCCGTCGATGCAATCCTGATGCAATCAGGCATTTCCGCGACCGAGGTCGATGCACGTACGATTGACGGGAACGCGGTTGAGCTCGTCTATGACGCTATTTCCCTTGATCTCAACGGTTATTCCACCCCGCGCCAGCTGGTTATGGATGATGTTCTGGTTTCTGTGCGCGATACCGACAATTCCGATCAGGTTGATCTTGACGTCAAACTGCCAGAACGGGCCAGAATGCTGGTCGAAGCAACCAGCGACCAGCGCGAATTGACGCTCCGCAATGCCGGTGGGTATCTGCGCTGGGATACAGCGCGCAATGTGCCTGTCACCTTTGACGGCTTCGCCGATTTTCTGGTTGGCGAGGAACCGGTCTCGCGCAAGCACTGGATGATGAACGGCCTGATCATCCAATGGCTGCCTGAAATGGCGCGTATTGGCTGGCAAGCGGCCGAATGGACCGGACCAAATCGCGAAAAACGCGGCTCGATCAAATCGACCAATTTCTCCTTGTATCCCGGTGAAGACGGAAACACCCGCCTTGATTACGCCCATGATGGTTTGTGGCTGCCAAGTCTTCTGCAGCCGCGCACGGTGCGGGTAAAAACCAGCAGCGACGGACTTCCATGGTCAGACGCCCAGCCGATCATTGAAAAGGGCTTCCACGATATCCTTACAGGAACCGCCCCGCGCTTTGCCCGTCGCCAAATCGGCGATGCGCTGTGGAAAAAGGCTGCCCAGAACGGCGCGCCGGTCAAAGTTGACGAATTCTATGTTGAATCCCGCGGCCTCGAAGCACTTGGATCTGGCGAGTTCCTTGCACAGGCCGCCGCACGCTATGGCTTCACCGGTGATTTTGACTTCCGGCTTCTGGGCCAGGACAAGCTTGTTGATTTGCTTGGCACCCCCGACAGCCCGACGCTTTTGGGCGCACTTGTGCCGTTTGCCGTTAATGGACTTGCCGCCGGACGCCCCGGCCCGCAAGGCACGACCGAATATGATGGTCAGTTGCTGCCCGATGGCCGGGTTGTGGTCAATGGCCTGACAGTGTTTCGCACAGCGGATGGCAGCTAACGGTTGCCTTGGTTGCTTTTTTAAAGCCGACATCCCGTCATTTCTTCGCTGCGACAAAGTCTGCACCACGGGCAAACGCGCCATTGCATGATCTTGCACGAAGGCCCCGACTGGATGATTTGGCCCAAAAAGGCCTTAGGAAATTCGTTACCTTGGCTTGCTATACCGGCGATTAGAACAGATTCAAAATCGCCATCAGGGAGCCCTCCATGCAGAAAACCAGCCTTGTCATCCTGTTGACCGGTGTTGTCGCCTTGGGCATGTGGGGGATCAGCGACTATATGGCGCACAAGGGCGAGGCATATGGCAATGTCGAACGCGGCCAATCAATTGCCGAGCAGACCTGTTTGCGCTGCCACACCAAATTCGAAGGCGATCCCCTGCCGGACCCCAATGTAACCAACGCCCCGGCCCTTGCCAGTTTCGGCCAGCGCTGGCCGCTTGAAAACCTTGAAGAGGCCCTTGCCGAAGGCATCACGGTTTCGCATGAAAGCGTGACCATGCCGGAATTTTCCTTCACGCCCGAAACCATCGCCGATCTTCTGAGCTATATGGACAAGCTCACGCAAAAAGCGAATGAATCTGCCAAACAATAAACCTTTGCGAGCCCCCCCCCCTTTTAACAATTTGACCAACTAGCCATATAGAACACACCGCCACATTCCCGATATCGGAGACGGCCTTGTTCTACCGGCTTGTTGTTGTTCTGACGTTCTTGCTTTTGCCACTTGTCGCAAGGGCACAGGAATCACTTTTGATCGCCACAAATATTTATCCTCCCTATGTCAATGAAGATGTGGAGAACAGCTTCTTGCCCAACCTGTTTACCGAAATTGGCGCAAGAATGGGGGTCAGGTTCCGCTTTGAGATTATGCCCTGGCGCCGATGCCAGCAGGAAGTAGAAAACCATAACGCGTGGGGCACTATCCCTTATCGCAAGACCGAGCTCCGCGAGCAGACCTTTGCCTTTTCTGATCCGCTGTATTTGCAAGATTCCCATTTCTTTGCCTATGACAAACACGGCAACGAACCACGTTATAACTATACCGAGCTTGCCGACTTACGCGGCTATCGGATAGGTGGCGTGTATGGCTACTACTATGAAAGCTGGTTCGAGGAAGCCGGTCTTAATGTCGATTATGCTCATTCCGAAGAGCAGAACTTAAGGCGCCTTCAACTCGGGCGCATCGACCTTTTCCCGACAGCAACCACCATCGCGTGGTATCAAATTCGTCAATTGTTCCCACCTGAAGAAGTGGCAAACTTCTATACGCTGGAAACCCCATTGATTGACGGGGCAGGCCTGCATTTAATGACGTCCAAGACCTTTCCAAACAATGACGTATTGCTCAAGCGCTTCAACGAGGCCATGGCAGAGATCAAATCATCGGGCACCTATACCCAGCTTGTAGAGAAACATGGATTGACGCTGCGTTACTGATCGCGCCTAGAGGAAATCAGGCCATGACAGGGGTGCAGCCCCGCCATGGCCTGTAACACCGCAACCACGAACACCGCACAGTCGTTCGCAGTTACCGGCGCTATGCCAATCTGGCAAAGGCCCAGCGCCAGGCCGGGTCCGGCTCGATGCCAAAAATGTCTTTAAGCGTTTGGGGAATATCCCCGACGCTGAGCGTGTGTTGTTCTTCCTCGCCAGTGACCAGCCGGATGTTCAGACGGTTATTGAGCAGGGTAAAGCGGGCAAACGGGGCAGAACGCGCGACCATCAGGGTTTTGCAAAAAACGCTGTCCGGGTGATCTGATGCGTACCAGTTCATCACCTCGTAATCGATATCCGAAACCGGCGCGATATCGACCTCGTGCACAGCCTTCCAGACGCCATCGCGTTCCAGTTCAATCCGATAGCTGTGCGCCCCCTTGGTTACACGGTATGTGTCATGCGGGGTCGATTGCGGCGTTTCGACATCAAGCAACAACGGCCCGGTCGGCACGCAACCACCCAATCCAACATCGGCAAGCCAAGCTTCGCCGTCGATCATCACCCGGTTGGCCATATGACAGCGCGGACGGGGCATATCGTTTGGGCCATAGCCCCATAAAACCCGCCCGGCCAGACCTTCGACCTCAAAGCCGAGGCTGCGCAACACCCGGCGAAACAGGCCGTTTTGCTCAAAACAATAGCCACCCCGTTTGTCATGAATCAGCTTTTGATCGACGCGCTCCGGATCGATGCTGATGGGCGCGTCATTGAACACATCAATCGCTTCGAACGGGATGGTTGCCGGATGCATCGCATGCAGGGTTTGCAAAACTTCCAGTGTGGCTTCGCGCGGGCCGTCATAACCGATCCGGGCAAAATAGGCATCGAGATCCACTTCCTGTTTCGGGCGTTTGATCGGGGCGGCCCAACTGGCATTGATCCGGCTTTGCAAAGCGTCATGGTCTGGTGCGACCAGGGCGTTATGGGTGACGGGCTGGTGGCTATTCATCACAAGGCTCCATTCCTTTGACGATGTCTTTTCATCATCGTTTGATCTCATGAAGCAGGACGATAGAACCTCAACCTATGTTACGGTCAAACGCAAAAAATCGAAAAATTTTAAATCGAATAATCTTCGAACAATTTCGGAAATTATGGCCCATTAAGAATATCAACAGCCATAATCACGCCCTGTAAAAGCAACAATCCACCTTTTCCACGCACGATATAGAGCTTTTGCGCGACAGATTGCGTGTGCCTGTGATATTTGAGACTCTTGAAACGTTGAAACACACGGTCGCCATGGATCAACAAAAGATCCCGTTATAAGGCTGACCTTTGGAAACGTCGCTTTATCCACCCAAGACGGGTCGCAAAAGATCCGCTTGTCAGACAGGAAAGTTACGATGCGCACTGTTTATGTGAACGGCGAGTTTTTGCCGGAAACCGAAGCAAAGATTTCGATTTTTGACCGATCCTTCCTGTTCGCCGACGGCGTGTATGAGGTTACCTCGGTCCTTGATGGCAAGCTGATTGACTTTATGGGTCATATGAAGCGCCTGGAACGCTCGCTCAAGGAACTGAAATTCGATTTCAAACCCGATATCGACCAGCTTCTGGAAGCGCACCGCGAACTGGTGAAGCTCAATGACATCACCGAAGGCCTGATTTACCTTCAGGTATCGCGCGGTTCGGCCGGTGATCGTGATTTTGCGATCTCCAAAACGACGCCGCCGACCATCGTGATGTTCACGCAAAGCAAATCGCTGATCAATTCGCCACTGGCCGAACGTGGTCAGAAGATCATGACCTTCCCCGATATCCGCTGGCGCCGCTCGGACATCAAAACCGTCCAGCTGCTTTATGCGTCGCTTCTGAAAACCGACGTCGCTGCACAGGGCAAGGACGATGCCTGGATGGTGCTGGATGGTTACATCACCGAAGGTTCAAGCAACAACGCCTATATCGTCACCAAGGACGGCACGATCGTCACCCGCGAACTGTCGACAGACATCTTGCATGGCATCACGCGCGCATCGGTTCTGAAATGTGCCGAGGAACTGCAGCTTAAAGTCGAAGAACGCCACTTCACGGTCGAAGAAGCCCAGAATGCGTCAGAGGCCTTTTCCACCTCGGCTTCTGCCTTTGTCTGCCCGGTTGTCGAAATTGATGACAAGCCGATTGGCGATGGCGTTCCGGGCCCGGTCGCCAAGCGCCTGCGGGAGATCTATATCGACGCCAACCGCAAGATGGCACTCTGATCTGCCTTGAAAAGCTTTGAATGATCGTCTCCTCAATGTCGATCAAACTGCAAAACGCCGCCCGTCTTCGGGCGGCGTTTTCTTTTACATCAGGGTTTGATTTGCGGGGTTTGATTTGCGTTTCAAACCGTTGCCTGCATCGCGGCAAGTTCTTCTTCGGTAAAGTCCGCTGCAAGGGTGACGTCCTTGCCAGCTTCAAGCACCGCCAGACGTTCGGTCAATGCCGCGCGCACACCGGCATAGGCATCCGAGCCCAGCAACAGGCGAAATGGCATGTGGGGTGCATCCGAAGCCGCAATCATTGCATCGACCATCCGGGCCGGATCGCCCTTGATCACCCAGCCACCGCCAAAGGCCGCTTCTTTCAGGTCATGGGCCGGCGTGCCGTCATAGGCAGCAATCGGGTCCGGCTGAACGATAGAGCCGATAAACGGTGTTCGTGCCGGTCCCGGCTCGACAATCATGAATTCGATGTCAAATGGCGCGACTTCCTTGGCAAGGGATTCAACAAAGCCCTCAATGCCCCATTTGGTCGCGTGATACAGGCTAAAGCCCGGATAGGCGATCTGCCCGCCTTCGGACGATACCTGAATGATGCGCCCCGATCCTTGCGCACGCAGATGCGGCAAGGCGGCCTTGATCACAACAATTGATCCCAAAAGATTGGTATCAATAATGTGGCGCATCTGATCAATGCCGGTTTCCTCGGCCGCACCAAGGATGCCAAAGGCGGCGTTACTCACGATGAAATCAATGCGTCCGACGTCGGCAAAGGCCTTATCGACAGTTGCCTGAACCGCATCCGTATCGCTGACATCAAGATACGCAACACGCAGGCGCTCACCATATTGCGCGACCAGATCGTCAAGCGATCCCGTGCGCCGCACGGTCGCGATCACCCGATCTCCACGTGCCAGCAGTTTTTCCACCAGCCCACGACCAAACCCGGACGATGCACCGGTAATCAACCATGTCTTGTCCATGTCAGTTCCTTTCTGTCTTGCTCTGAACATGGGGGGACTATAGAAACCAATGATTGTTGTGATAACTGCGCTTAATTTGGATGGGTTAGTGAAAATATGCCCGCAATCAGTCAGCCGACCTTGAATGACATGCGGTTCTTCATCGCCGTTGCTGAACATCGCAGCTTTCGCAAGGCGGCTGATGCGCTGGGTGTTGCGCCCTCCACCCTCAGTCACGCGCTACGCAACATGGAAAGCAATCTTGATATCCGTCTGTTTCATCGCACCACGCGCAGTGTTTCGCTGACCGAGGCGGGCGAACAGCTTTTGGACCGGTTGCGCCCGGCACTGGTCAACCTTGAAGAAGCCATGGGCACGGTTGACAGCTTTCGCACCGGTGGGACGTCCGGCACGGTGCGCATCAATACATCTGATGGGGCTGCGCGCCTTTTGACCCGTCATGTCGTGCCGGAAATGCGCAAACGGTATCCGGATGTGGCGATTGATCTGGTGACCGAGGGACGCCTGGTCGATATCGTCGCAGGCGGTTTTGATGCCGGGGCACGATTGGGCGAAACCGTACCGCTTGATATGGTCGCAGTACGCTTTGGCCCGCCATTTCGGTTTGTCGCGGTTGCGTCACCGGACTATTTCAAAACCCGTCCCCGCCCGATCGTACCCGATGATTTGCACAACCACGATTGTATCCGCCATCGCTTTCCCAGCGGCAAGATCTATCACTGGGATTTCGAAAAGCAGGGTCAGGAAATCTCGATTGATGTTTCCGGCCCGCTGACGCTCGATCGTCATGATCTGATGGTCGATGCCGCCCGACAGGGGCTTGGTATTGCTTACGTGTCCGAGATTTATGCCGCGCGCGCCATCGCCAGTGGTGATCTTGTGACGGTGCTGGATGACTGGCTGCCCGAAATTCCGGGGCTTTTCCTGTATTACCCGGACCACCGGCGCGTTCCCCCACCCTTACGCGCCTTTATTGATGTGATGAAATCGCTCGACCCTGCGTTGCGAACCGGATATCTGGAAAGGGATATCTGATTTTAACAATGACAAAAACCGGACCAAAACGCGGGGACAGGGGCGATGACGTCCAGCAGCACATCACGCCAGAAAAACCTTGCCGGCATCATGACGATGTGTGGCGGGGTCGCAGCGCTTTGCATCAATGATGCACTGGCCAAGAGCCTGATGGATCATTATTCCCCGTTTCAGATCATCTTCATGCGCAACATGATCACGCTTCCCTTTGCCTTCCTGCTGGCGCTGAAGATGGGCGGCTATCATGGATTGCGCTCACACCGGGTTGGCGTGCATTTCATGCGCGGTGTCATCTGGATTGCCGCCACGGTGATGTTCTTTACCAGCATCCATCACCTTGGCCTGGCCGAGGCAACGGCACTGGCCTTTGTCGCCCCGCTTTTCATCACCGCCCTTTCGGCAATTTTCATTGCCCGTGTCGGCTGGCGGCGCTGGCTTGCGGTCAGTGTCGGGTTCATGGGCGTTCTGGTGATTGTCCGGCCGGGTGCCGCGACGTTTGAGCTCATGTCGCTGCTGCCGATTGCAACCGCACTTGCCTATGCATTGCTGATGCTAAGCGCGCGTTTTGTTGATACGCGTGAAACCATGTGGACATTGTTGCTCTATCTCAGCCTGACCAGTGGCATCCTGACCTGCATCCCGGCCCTGTTCGTCTGGACATCTGTAAGGCCTGAGGACATCTGGCTGTTTGTCGCGATTGCGGCTTTTGGCTCGGTCGGGATTACCATGATCACCCAGGCGTTTCGCTTTGCCGAGGCGCCGACCGTGGCACCGTTCGACTACACAGCCCTCATCTGGGCCACCGCCCTTGGCTGGCTGTTCTGGGGCGAAACGCCTGATATGCTGACCTTTGTCGGGGCTGCGATCATTACGGCCAGCGGCCTGTTCGTGATCTTTCGCGAAAGCAAGGTTACGGCAGAAAACTAGTCGCGGGGTTTAACACCATAGGTCCGCATGGCGCCTTCGCGCATCTCAGCCTCGGTAACGTCCTTTTTGAACCGGTAGCTGGGGGCAAGGATTTCATTGGCCTTGGTCACCGTGACATCAAACAGGGTCCCTACCCGAAAGGCATCACCCGCCATGCCCTGCAAAATGACCTGGCGTTCGTCAAACCCCGCATCGCCTTTGCGCATCAGAATTGCCGATCCATAAAGCTGCCAGCCGCGCTGCGAAAACACATCCACGAAACTCACACAAACCTGCGGATTGCGCGCGATATTCTGAACCGATTGCGGGGAAGCGATATTGGCGATGATAATGCGGCCTTCACCAAAGCACGCAAAGATTTCCTTGGGACTGACCGACGGCCCGGCATCAGAACCTGTCGCCATCCAGCACAGAACCGAACGATTGGCGTAATCACGGATTTCATCGGTCAGCATGGCAGTCTCCGCCAAAATCGGGGCTGCTGATTACCAGCAGAAATCCCCCATCGCATAGGTGATGTGTCGGCCGGTGGCGGCCAGCAGCGCATCAAGCTTTCCCCGTTCCGGAAGCGTACCGCGCGGCGCGCCGAGTTCATCAGCGTGAATGCCGCCGGTGACGAGGGCGACGTCGAGACCGGCATTATTTGATCCGGCAATATCGGTCGAGATGCTGTCACCTACCACCAGAAGTTTGGCGTCCGGGCCCTTGTCAAACATCTGTAGGCAGAAGTCATAGGCACTTGCCAGTGGCTTGCCTTCCCAGCGGACATTGCCACCCAGTTCTTCATAGCGTCCGGCAATCGCACCGGCACAGATGATGCGGTTGCCACCGCGGATCACTTCACGGTCCGGGTTCGGGCACAGCACCGGCAGGTCGCGGGCAAGCAGTGAATGCAGAAGGTCCTCGTATTTTGAAACCGGATCATGATCATCATTCGGGCCGGTAACCAGAACCCAGTCGGCATCAGCCACTTCGGTGACAATTTCGACATCCTGATTTTCAAACATCGACATGTCACGCACCGGCCCGACCATCAGGACCTTGCGCCCGAGCTTGGCGTACCAGGGATCGCTGCGTGCAACCAGCTGGGCATAGGCGACCTCGCCCGATGCGACTGCGGGACCATACAAATCACGCGAAATGCCCATATCTTCCATCCGCTTGACCACGACCGAGGAACGACGCGGGGCGTTGGACAGAAGCGCAACCGGAATGCCCGCTTCCTTAAGGGCTGTCATCGCGGCAATCGAGTTCGGATAGGGTGTGACCCCGTCATGCACCACGCCCCACAAATCAAGGATCACGGCATCATATTTGCCAATCACCTCGGACAGGCCATTGATCATTTCATAGGAGGCGGTTTGCATGCGTATATCCGTTTCAATTTGATACCTGCGAGATGCGGGTCGAGATTCCCGCCCGCGCGGGAATGACAATTTGCTGGATTGGTACCGTCATCCCCGCGAAAACGGGGATCTCGCACCACAAGCTCGATCTTTAAGCTCAGTCTTTCTTGGCGGCCTCGGCCTCGCGCGCGGCGCGCGCCTCGTCCACCGGGATGCTCTTGCCCGAAATGTCCGGGAAGGCCGCCCCGACCGCGTCGGACACATTGGCAAAGCCATCCTTGCGCAGGCGCCGCGACAGGTCTTCCTTGATCTCGGTCACCAGTTCCACACCGTGATAAACCAGCGACGAATAAAGCTGCACCAGCGATGCGCCGTTCAGGATCTTTTCATAGGCATCCTTGCCCGATGCAATCCCGCCGACACCGATCAGGGGCACCTTGCCCTCGGTCAGACGGTAAAAATCAGCCAGAACCTTGGTCGATGGTGCCATCAAAGGCGGGCCGGAAAGGCCACCCTTTTCATCCTGATCATAGGAATTAAGCCCGACCGGCCGATCAATCGTGGTGTTTGATACGATCATGCCATTCAGCTTGACCTTGGTGACTACAGCCGCGATGTCGGATTTGTCTTCCTCGGTCAAATCGGGTGCGACCTTAAGCAACACCGGCACGCCCTTGGCAAAGGAATTCCGCGCTTTGATCACGGCCTTAAGCAGCTTTTCAAGCGGGGCGCGGCCCTGAAGGGCGCGAAGGCCCGGCGTATTGGGCGAAGACACATTGACGACAAGATAATCAGCATAGGGACCAAGCGCCTCGACCCCCTTGGCGTAATCATCGGCCGCGTCATCGGAATATTTGTTTTTGCCAAGGTTGGCGCCAAGAATACCCCGCCGTGCGCGTTTGCGCAGGCGATTGGCCACGACCTCGGCCCCGTCATTATTAAAGCCCATGCGGTTGATCACCGCGCGGTCGGAATAAAGCCGGAAAAGACGGGGTTTCGGGTTGCCCGGTTGCGGCAGTGGTGTGACAGAACCGATTTCAACAAAGCCAAACCCGTGCGCCAGCATCTGATTGGGGACTTCGCCGTTTTTATCAAAACCTGCGGCAAGCCCGACCGGGTTGGCGAATTTACGCCCGAACACCTCGGTCTCAAGGATCGGGCTGGCGTCCGTCGCGTCATCATCGCGCGGCACCAGATTGTTTTTCAATGCCCAGATGGCCAGACCATGGGCGGTCTCGGCATCGATCCAGCGGACAATCGGCAAAACCAGTGACTTATACCACCCCACGCGTCACACTCCGTGCTTGAAAAGACATGCCCTTTTCTTACGCGCACGACTGCGATTGGGCAAGGATCAATAGCGGGAATTCGCTGTAATCGGGCACGTCATGTCATGCATTTTCGTTCATGCGTTCATCGAATGCGGCGCGCGCGGCTTCGACTTCGGGCATCTTTTCCTTTGTCCAAAGATAAAGCGCCTTGAACGGCCCGATCAGGGTTCTGCCAAGCGGGGTGATTTCATATTCGACAGCCACGGGCGATGTCGCAATGACATTGCGCGAGATAATCCCGTTGCGTTCAAGCTTGCGCAGGGTCTGGGTCAGGGCCTTTTGCGTGATGCCTTCAAGCCCGCGCTTGATCGCATTGAACCGCAGCGGCCCGTCGGCCAGCACGGCCAAAATCATCATCGACCATTTATCGGCAATCTGGTCAAACAGGCCCCGGCACGGGCAATCCTGCCGGAATTCCTTGATTGAACATTCTTTCATTTCCATGGCCGGATCCTTCCAAAACGCTTCATCTGCGCCCCGCTGATACAGCCTCAACCGGCGGTGTGCAGTTTCCTTGAGTATACCTGGTTACCTCAAGGTGCCTGATTGACACCAAGTATATAACATATATCTAGTTGCCATCATAGACTTTCATGAACCGGAGACTTCCGTGATGACGAATACAGATATTCTGTTTCAGCCGTTCAAACTGAAAACGCTGGAACTGCCCAACCGCATCGTGATGGCGCCGATGACCCGCTCCATGGCCGAAAACGGTATTCCGGGCGCGATCAACGCCGAATATTACCGCAAGCGCGCAGAAGGCGGCGTTGGCCTGATCCTGTCGGAGGGCACCGTGGTTGATCGCCCGGCGTCGCGCAACCTGCCGGGTATTCCGTTCTTCCATGGCGACGCTGCCATGGCCGGGTGGAAGGCCGTCGCCGATGCCGTGCATGGTGCTGGTGGTAAAATGGGCCCGCAGATCTGGCATACCGGATCGACCCGGACGCCCGATGGGTGGGAACCGGATGCGCCGGTCGAAAGCCCGTCGGGCCTTGTCGGCCCGGATGATCCGCGCGGCAATACCATGAGCGATGCGGACATTGCTGATACCATCGCGGCCTTTGCCAAGGCAGCCCTTGATGCCAAGAATGCCGGGTTTGATACCTTTGAAATCCATGGCGCGCACGGCTATCTGATTGATCAGTTCTTCTGGTCGGGCACCAATCTGCGCACCGATCGTTTTGGCGGCAAGACCATTGCCGAACGCGCCACCTTTGCGCGCGAAGTGGTTGCGGCCATGCGGGCGGCCGTGGGCCCGGACTTCCCGATCATCCTGCGTGTCAGCCAATGGAAACAGCAGGACTTTACCGCCCGGCTTGCGACAACGCCTGATGAAATGACGTCCTGGCTTGCCCCGCTGGTTGAGGCTGGCGTCGATATCATCCACGCATCGCAACGCCGTTTCTGGGAACCGGAATTCCCCGAAATTGATGGTGAAAAGGGCCTGAACTTTGCCGGTTGGGCCAAGAAGCTGACCGGCGCGCCAACGATTTCGGTCGGCTCTGTCGGTCTGTCATCGGACTTCATCGGCGCGTTTTCCGGCGAAGCCTCCGAAAAATCCAGCCTCGATGACCTGATCGAGCGCATGGAAAAGAACGAGTTTGATCTGATCGCGGTTGGCCGTGCGCTGATCACCGATGCCCAGTGGCCAAGCAAGGTCAAAAGCGGCGCCTTTGACAAGCTCGAAGACTTCAACCCCTCTGCGCTGGCAGAACTGGTGTAGGTCCGCTACACCATCCCCCCCCCTGTTGTGCCACGCAAAAACAGCCCGCCACTTCCCCGGCGGGCTGTTTGACATTGGACACCAGATTTATCTGCGACCTCAAACCTGCGAGATAATCTGAAACAGGAAAATCACGGTCCCGGCTGTCAGACCAAGGGCAGCGAGCATCAAAAGCCCGTCACTGACAAGGATGGCCAGACCGAAGGCGGCAATCGCTGTCATCGGGGCGACACCGGCAAAGGGTACCAGTTCGAACACCGGCACAAAAAGCGACAACAGCAAACACATGAGCGCTGCGACGCGAACGGCAATACCACTGCTAAGCCGTTCAAACCGGCCACCAAACCAGCGATCCATGCGTGCGGCCACCGGATCAATCCGATCCAGTCCCGCACAGACCTTGTCGCCATCAAGCGTGCGCTTTGCCAAAACGTCGGGCAGCCACAAATAACTGCGCCCAATGATGATTTGCAGGGAAAACACAGCAATGAGCAGGGCAAGCAAGGCCGGCACCAGCGGAATACCCGATATCGGTGACATGCCAATCAAACCCGGCACCAACAGAAACGGCCCCTGACTGCGTTGACCCAGCTCGGCAACGATATCCCCGACGGAGATGCATTGGTCACCGGCCGCGCGTTTGCCGATCCGCGCAACAATCTCCTGCACGGATGAGTTCTGATGATCTGCCATCACCTGCACTTTCGGCTGTCAGTAGGGCGGGCATCGACGGGGCGATTATAACTGGAAGTATTGTACATGGTGTCAAAACGCCTGACGCCCCCGGTTGTTTCCAACCAATTGCGCCAGAACAATGCATAAGGCCCGCGATTATGGTTCGATCACCCGATGCCACAACTTGATATCGATAAACTGAAAGCAACCCTCGCCGCGCGAAGCCCCGGCCCGTTTCATTTCCATGAAATCTTCGGGCCTGACTGGGATGGACTTTATATCGGCGACAAGGTCAAACTTGGCCATGCGTTTCCAGGCTCAGGACCTATTAATTTTGTTTGAATGGTTCTCCGGATTTGTGCGGATACGCGAAGCAAAGCCGCAGGAAGATATGAATCTTTCAAGGTTTTGCGACAAAGTAGCCCGTGCAAATCCGGAGAATCCGAAGGACAGACGTTATATTTGCAACTTCCTGCGTCAAACCCCTTGGCCGGGATACCAGCCCGCCCGGCGGGATTTTCCTTGGATTTCACAAATATAACGTCTGCCATTCAGACAAAATCAATAGGCCCTGAGCCTAACGCCGTGCGCGCCGGGAAATTCCCCGGCGTGATTGATACCGGCACCAAGAAGGGCGGCGGGCGTTTATATCTGTGGAAACCGCGCGGGATTTAAGTCCGGCGCGTCGCGGCGGGGCTGGCGCAGATCAACGCAGGTCTTCGGGCAGGATGTGCACACCGTTTTCATCAAGGCGAATGTCATCAACCTTGGTGACGTGCTCGACCGACAGCACGTCATAAAGATGCGGGAACAGTGTACCGCCACGGGCCGGTTCCCATTTCAGCTTTGCTTCGATTGGCGCGACCGGAACGCGCAAAAGCTTCAAATGATCCCGCCCCTTGTAATGCAGGGCCAAAGTTGCCGCCAGCGTGTCCTGGGTCGAGAAATGGATAAAGCCATCGGCGATATCGTGCGGCGCACCGTCATATTGTCCGGCACTAAGGGCCTCTGCCCATTCATCCGAACCCAGTACGCGATAGATCATGTCATCAGTTGTATTTGTCATGGCGGGAATTTAGGCAGACGCAACCAAAACGGCAAGCCTATTTCATCTGATCTTTAAGCCAGCCCAGAAGTTTCGCATGGCGCTCCGTCTTGGCAAATTCAGGACTGCAAACCAGCCAATAGGCCGATTTCATCGCAACAGCGGGACCAACCGCCTCAAGGAATCCTTGCCCGATATCACCTTCGATCAGAAGGGTGCGGCCAAGCCCGATGCCCATGCCATTGATTGCGGCCTGCAACACCAGATCGGCACGATCAAAGGCCAATGCCGTGCGATCCGCATCAAGATTGACATCCGCATCAAGGTTGACCCCGGACTTCGCACAATAATAGCCCCAGCTGAAATCGGTGCCATCACGCTCCCCCACGGCATCCTTGAGCAAGGTAACGTCAGGATCGCCAAGAATGTCTTCAAGCCCCCTGCCCTCGGCGACATAGCCCGGACGGGCGACCGGCATGATCGCGGCCTTTTTAAGCAAGCTGGAATGCAAACCGGGATACGGCCCGGCACCAAAGCGAATGGCGGCATCAATCGTGCCCGCACTGAAATCCACTGGCCGGTCATTGACATCCAAGGCAATCTCAAGCCCCGCTTGCTGGGCACCCGCCAGATTGGGCAACACCCATTTCATCGCCAGTGCAGATGCCACCGACAGGCGTACTGTGCCTTCTGTCCGAAATTTTTCCAGCCGATCAAACGCCCCATCCCAGACGCCCACCGTTTCAATTGCCGCCGCACACAGCACCCGGCCATATTCGGTCGGCGTGATCTGGCGTGTGGTGCGTTCAAACAACGCGAAGCCAAACGCCTCTTCAAGCTGGGTAATCCGGTGACTGATGGCCGATTGATGCACACCCAGCTTCTCGGCCGCCTTGCTGAAACTGTTTTCACGCGCAATCGCGGCCAACACCGGGGCCAGGGGGCTCACCCGTCCGATCAGGTCGTCTCGCGACATTTCATGAGATTTCTTCATCTATATATGAGTCCAGAATTCCTGTGAGATTTATTAAAACAGCCTCAACAGAGATTTTAACAGGAGTAGAGTCATGAGTACATCTCAAGAAAATACCCAAACCGTCCCGGTGCAGATCGTCAATGCGTTTGTAAAAAATGGCCAGGGCGGCAACCCGGCCGGTGTCGTGCTGGATGCCGACCAATACAGCGACTCACAAAAGCTGTTGATTGCCCAGAAAGTCGGGCTTTCCGAAACCGCCTTTGTCTCGAAATCCGAGACCTGCGGCATCAAGCTTGATTTCTTTACCCCGACCAAACGCATCGCCCATTGCGGCCATGCGACCATCGCTACATTCTCCTATCTTGCCGCACTGGAACGTTTTGGTGATGGCGAGACATCAAAGGAAACCGTCGATGGCCCGCGCAAGATCATCCTTGATCACGGCATGGCCTATATGGAGCAACTGGCCCCGACCTACACCCCGGCCAGCAAGTGGGTTGATCAGGGTGTCACGCTCTGTGATGTCCTGAAATCGCTTGCGATCACGTCGGATGATCTCGATGACCGCGCCCGCCCGGTGCTGGTCAACACGGGCAATAATTTCATCGTCATCGCGGTGAAAGATCAGGCGACGCTCGCCAACATCACGCCCGATCAGGACGCCATCAACGCGATTAGTGAGAAACTGGACCTGATCGGCTATTACATCTTCACCACCGAAACCGGTGGCGCAGACGACGCAGGCATTGACGCCACCACCCGCATGTTCGCCCCGCGCTATGGCATCACCGAGGAAGCCGCCACCGGCATGGCCGCCGGGCCGCTGGCCTGCGTTCTTCATGACCTGCTGGACATCAAAAAGGACAGCTTCCTGATCGCCCAGGGCGAATTCATGACCGAACCCTCGCCAAGCGAAATCAAGGTCACGCTGGACCTCAAAGACGACCGCATCACCGGCCTTCTGGCAGGCGGTCAGGGCAAGGTGATGAAAAACCTTGAGATTGCGCTGTAAGCACGGAGTGGTGTCAGGACCAGAGTTTGGCGCTTCTGTAAATTCGCAGGAGCGCCATATTTTACCCATAAGTAAAATATGGCTAAAAATCGGGCCTCAATCACCGAATTTTACTTATAGGTAAACTTGACTTTACATTCACAGCAAACCCCCCTAAATTTACCGATAGGTAAATTTGGAGGATGCCGTGCACATCACCCGCATGGACCAGCTTGGCCCGGAAATCCGCAAGGCCCGCAAGGCGCTTGGCCTGTCGCAAACCGATCTGGCGCTTGCCACGGGGCTTAGCATCAAGTTCCTCAGCCAGCTTGAAACCGGCAAGGCCGACAATCCGGGCTTTGCCAATATTCTGGATATCACCCGTGCCCTTGGCGGTCAGGTGATGCTGGACTGGTCGGATATGTCATCCGAACCCGACCCCGGCCAAACGGACGGGGGCACGGCATGACCAAAACCCTTCTGGTCCTTGCCAATGGCCGCGACCGGGTTGGCGTTTTGCGCGCCGATGCACGCGGCTATATGTCGTTTGACTATGACCCGGAATGGCTTGCAAGCCCTGCGGCCTATCCGGTTTCGCAAAGCATTCCGCTGCGGGATGGTGCGTTTGACCATCAGGCCATTGAACCGTTCTTTGACGGGCTTTTACCCGATAAAAAGGATGTCCGCCGCCAGATAGCAGCATTGTTTGATGTCGCCCCGACGGACGAGTTTGGCATTCTCGAACATATCGGGCGCGATTGCGCCGGGGCCTTGATGCTGATCCATCCCGATCAGGCAAAAAGCCCCCTGCAACCTGATGCCCACCTTTCGGCGATCTCGACCGATGATCTTGCCAAACGCATTGCCGAGCTGCCCCAAAGACCGCTTTTCATCGAAGAGGATGAAGTTGTCCTGTCACTGGCCGGGGTGAATGACAAGGCTGCGGTTTATATCGATCCAGCCACACAGGAAATCTCCCTGCCGTTTGGCGGATATCCAAGTACCCATATCCTCAAGATCGACATCGAACGCCTGCCGGACTCTACCCGGACCGAGCATTTCTGCATGAAGCTTGCGCGCAAGATCGGCCTTGATGCCGCGCACACCAAAATCCGCCTGTTTAATGATCGCCCTGTCCTGTTCGTCACCCGCTTTGACCGCGCCTATGCCCAGACATCAAACGGCGTCCGCGTCACCCGCCTGCATCAGGAAGATTTCTGTCAGGCACTTGGGGTCAATCCGGATGTCAAATATGAACGTCAGGGCGGACCGGACCTTGCCGCGATGTTTACGCTCACCAAACAGGCATCCACCATCCCGGCGCGCGATATCCCCAAATTGCTTGGGTTTGTGATTTTCAATTTCCTGATCGGCAACCCGGATGCGCACGCCAAGAACTATTCCCTGATCTATCGGCAACGCCCGACAAATGCCAATGCGACAAATGTCCACACCGCGATCAGTCCGCTCTATGACGTCAACAATGGTGCGGCGTTTCGCGATTGCTTCAAAAGCCAGCGCCCCCGCCTCGCCCAATCCATCGGCGGATGCTTTGACCCGACCGAACTGGACTGGTCGCACTGGGAAGCCCAGGCCCGTATGATCGGAAGCTCCCCGACCGCACTTCGCAAGGCGTTGCTCACCATGGCAAAGAAAGTCCGCGAAACCATCACCCCGCTGCGCGATGAAGTGCGCGGCACGGATGCCGACAGCCCAAGGCTGGACCTGATCGTTGACGATGTGTCGAACCGGTGTGAAGCTTGGATCCGCAAACTCGGGTGATCCCATGGATCAAGAAGGTGACCATAAACGAGGACAGTCCCCTTTTATGCCCGACTTTGCAAAGCACGATAAGGCTCGGAGATAGTGCAAGCCATCTTCGGTCTCAACGCTCATAGAAACTTCTCGGCCAACACGCGCTTGCCGCGGGGATCAACGTGCGTGACCCTGTCATCATCGGGATAGTAGAAGCCGGTGACGTAGAGGTCGAAACGTCCGATCTCCACACGCACCGATATCTCATGATTGTCGTTCCAGGTGTCACTTAGCGACGCCTTACACGTCTCGCCCCGCAGCTCGAAGTTGAACGATGTACTCTCTCTATCCCAGTTCGACACAGCGGTCCGGATGAGAGTATTGCTGATAGTGTCGCGCTTCTTCTGGGAAAGCATTTCAAGAGAGGACTCCCTGATCGGGCCGAACATACCGCTGGCGTTCATGGCCTCCAAGATCTTGCGCATATGCACACCGGTGTGCTGGTTCACGAAAAGAGATGATCGCGATCCGTGCGGACAGCCAAGTATGAGAGAGCGGATGTTCCACCAGGTCTCCGCCACCTGCGCAACAGTCGCTTCGGCGGCTGAGAGCTGCACAAACCAGGCCAGGGCATCCCTGCTCCTGATGGTGCCGTCGGCCTCCAACTCGACGTTGTCAGCCACTACGACCACTGGATGGGCGTTGTCCGCGTAGAGCGGTTGCTCTAGCCGATAAGCGTCTAGCCCCGTTACACTCTGCACCGCCTCTACGAGCCTATTCGCCCTCTCTTCAGAATAGGGACAGGTCACAAACCCCCTCACGAATTGCGTTGTATGGTCTGCCCCCGCATATGTCGCTATCTGGGAGAGGCTCCCGATATGCCCAGATCCGTGGCGCGGGGGAGCAGTGAGGATCGGATGCCAATCAGGGTATACGTCGACCGCGTTGCCCAGCTCCTCAATCAGCTCTTCGACTCTACGCCGACCCACCTCAGGATCCTTCAGGTTTTTCGTGAGATAGTCGAACGCCCCGGCGTTCTGCTGCGCGGCGACTGTAGGTGCGCGAAATTCCATGATTAACCTCTATTACGTGAATAATATAACTTACGTAGATAAATTAATTCACGTAATATTGCAAGTAATGAGCACACGAGTGCATTCAATCTGCCGCTTTCGCCCCGCGACATACGACCATTCGTCGGCTAAAGCTTTGTGTTGAAGGAATGAGAATGCCATTGGCGAAAAAGGGGAACAGATTTATTTTCTCGATAGAGACAAATAAAGACACCTATGCGCATGACCACGGAACGATGGATGTCTTCCTTCGCAGGTATCACGGGAACAATGACGTAGTGCTTTCTCCCGTCACCCCACTTGTGAAGGCCGGGTCCATGCAGCCACATGGCCGGCCCCCCGATTATCCCAACTTTTTATCCGCACTCCTTTTCACCACACTTACGCCCAGCACCCCCAACGCAATACCCCAGATCGGGCTGGTATTGACCAGGGCGGCGATGATGGCCGGGGCCTGGAGCGGGGTGAGGATGATGGCGTAGGCGATGGCGCCCATGGTCATGATCCAGGTGAGTGCGACGGCGTAGCCGAAGCTGGGGCGCCAGCGCCGCACAAAGGCGTCTTCGCTGGCGACTTCGGCGCGGATGGTGCGGTTGACGGATTTGAGCGTTTCGGTATCACGCGCCAGTTCGATTTCGGCCATGCGTTCGGTGTGGCGGTTGGCCGCGCTTATTTGTTCGGGGGTGACGTCGCCCTTGGTCACAGCCGCCTCCACCTGTTTGAGGCCCTCGGCCGCGGTTTTGGCAATCGGGTTGTCGATATGATCAAGCCCCGCGCCCACCGCCTTCATCAAAAGCGGCAGGCCGATCTGGGCGAGCAATGCCGGGATCATGTGATACCTCCCTACCCTATATTTTTGTAAAACAAGTGATTTCCGATCTCGGCGACCGGCACATGGCCGCGCGCCCAGAACGGATCCACCGCATGGGTGTGATAATGGGTGGCACCGTCGGTTTGGTCGGCAAGATCGCCCGCCACCGCGCGTTTGGCGATGCGTTTGCACAAACGGTAGGCCGGGTCACGCGGGCTGAGTGCCAGTAGTTTCTTGCGGTTGGGGTCATTGGCGTTCCAGCAGGAAAACTGTGCCGGTTTCAGGCAGACAGATTTCACGTCATTGCCCCACCAATAGCGCCCGCGTCGCTTGGTAAATGCCACCCGGTTGAGGATGACCGATGCCACGGCCTCGATCCCGGCAAGTTCCTCGCCGCGCGCTTCGCCATAAAGGGTGCGGGCAAGCACTTCGACTTCGGACAGCATATCGGGGTCGGTTACCGGTAGCGGGGCCGATCTGGTCAGGGTTTGGGTGTCATTCATAAGCTCTGATCCTTTTGGGTCGGGATGATGGGGGTATCGAGTTTGGCCTCGATCCGGAGCAAATGGCCGGTCAGGCGCTTTTCGACATCCTTGAGATAGGGGATGGAGACATAGTTGCGCGCGACATCCAGCTTGAACGCCGCCAAGCCATCCCGCAGATCGGTGACGTCTGTGTCCTGACGGCTGCGTTGCTGTTCCACGCGGCTCAGCAATTCGGAACGCATCCGCCAATGCAGCCAGAACAGGCTGGCGACAACAGGGATTTCAACAGCCGTGATCCACCAGATCACATCGACAGACTGGGTCACAGGCAGGGTCATGGGGGCCTCGATAATCAGACAAAGAAAAACCCGCAAACCTATGGCTTGCGGGTCAGTTCACCGTCCCCTCCCCCGGGGCAACATCCCACGGGTTGGACAGGCGGTTTGAGCATTCAGGAGGCCGGCAGAAGAGTTACGCCTACGCTGCCGGGCCCTTCAGCTTTTCTTCAAGGTCCTGCCAGGCCTCGCCAGAGGCAACAAGGCAGCTTGGGCCGGACGGATAGGTAAACAGGATGGTCCATGTCTGGCCATCGGGCGCTTTGAGCACCTCGATCACGCCACCATTGGACGTGACGCCAACCGCGACCGGCTCTTCGGAATATTTTGCGCTCAGGCTGTCGATCACCTTGGATCGATCCCCGCAGACGGGGGACGCCGAGGCTTGGGGAATTGCTACTGCAACGGCACCTGCCACCACAGCGATCAAGCTCAGTGTTTTCAACATGGTCAGGCCTCCTGACAGTCAGGTGCGTCCACATGGACGTCTTGTTTTCCTGCACTGCGAAATGGATCAACAAATGATCTTTGGCCGTTTCCTTGTGCCGGTTTCGATCCGCCGACAACCTTGCTTGGCTGGCTTAAATTCTCACTTTGGTATAGGAAGAAAAATTCCTTACTATTCTTTCATATAATAAACGTAGGCATCAAAGCTGAATTTTCCATAAACATTTCACAAATGTGATACACAGCCCTGCTAACCATTTGGCATTGTGAGAAAGTTTTTTCTTCCCTCACGGATTGAAGTGGCTCTCGGCCCGGAAAATCCCGCCAATCCCCCGCCAATCGGCACGTTTGACCGGCATATCGACCCGCGGCAAACGCACCGGATCATGCAAAATACAGCCTGCCACCGCATCCAGCCCGTCATCCGGGCCATTGCCATCGGGATGCCAATCACGCATCTGGCGCAGGAACGGTGTCTGGCAAACATCGCGATGAACATGCAACAACCTCGCGCCCATCACCGCGCCAAAGGCGTCCTCGATCCGGGTGGCTTTGGTGGTAGTTTCATAATGCTCTACGACGCTGGCGGCCCATCCGATTGATTTCAGTTCACGCCGAAGGATATTGGGCAAAAACCGGCCAATGCCATTGGTCTCGACCCGGACAGACGGCAAGTGATGGCGCGCCATGAAGTCGGCCACCTGCGCACAAAGCTGACTGGCTTCGTCGCGCCAGGGCATGTCACCGCTTTCGGCCGGATCGCCCGGATTGGCCGCGCGCAGCCATGCGACATCCTGCAACCAGTATTCCCCCTGATCACAGATATAAATGCATGCCACCACCGCTCCGTCACCGCGAAGCGACCCGAAACTTGGATCAAAATGGCAGGCACTCGCCACCATGGTCCGCCCGCCAATCCGAAGCGTCATACGGCCATTGCCATGCGTGACCTCGGCCTGATCGTCGTAGAACCGCAATTTTGCCGGATCGAGCATCCCGGCCACGGGTGCGACCATTTCAAGCATCATCTGGCTTTGGAACTTGCGCTCTGGCGTGCGGATCCGCATCGACTTGATCGCGGCCAGATCAAATCTTTCCGGCCAGTTCGATGCCCCGTCCTTATTGACGATGGGCAGTTCAAAGCGTGAAAAACCGTCAAGGAACGGGGCAACTTCGCCGACTTCCGTCCGCGCTTCACGGGCGTAGATCGAGTAATAGCTGTGCGGGGTTCCGACATAAAGCTGCGCACCGCCTGGCCCCAGCACATAGGCAATTTCGCCAAGCTTTTCGCGCAGCTCGGCACGTTTATGGGCGGTGTCGCTGTTTTTGGGCACTTCGACATCATCGCAAATCACGATATCGGCGCGTGACCCGGTGATGTTGCCGCCAATGCCCACCGCCTGCATGGACGGATCGCGCAACACAGCCGTCCGCGCCACGGTAAATCGCTCGCTCCCCCAATCGATCCGCTTGTCGGGTAAAAGGGCGCCCATCAACGGATGCCGCTCAATCACGCGCTTGACGTTGCGCACCATCTTTTTCGCCAGATCCAGATCGGCGGCCAGCACCAGAATACGCATATCGGCATCGCGATACAGCAACCAGGCACAAAACAACCCGACCAGTGTCGACTTGCCGGAATTGCGAAACGCCATCAAAAGCATTTCCCGCTTGCCCGACTGCCAGCAGTCCTCAAGCCAATCGGCCATCTTGCGATGATGGGCAGGCAGGCCGAGCCCCAACATCTGATCCCAGATCCAGACGAATTCGGCGAAGCGGGCTAGATAAGGCTGCACTGCCAAGACGTAGCCCTCCCAAAAATAAACCACGTCGTTCCCGCGAAAGCGGGAACCCACCTTAAACACCACACCAACTGCACCATGGATCCCCGCCTTCGCGGGGATGACGGTCGGGTAGTTCTCGGCATTCGTCATCCCCGCGAAGGCGGGGATCCCGAGCAACGCACTCCACAACAGCGATCCCGCACAACCAAAAGCCGTGCTAATCTACCCGCATGAAACAAGCGTTCGTTTACATCCTTGCAAGTCGCCCGAACGGCACGCTCTATGTCGGCGTCACCGGCGATCTGCGCCAGCGCATACACCAGCACCGGATGGGTGATGTGCCGGGTTTCACCAAACGATACGGCATCAAACAGCTCGTCCATTTTGAGCCGCACGACACCATGCCCGATGCCATCCTGCGCGAAAAACGGATTAAGAAATGGCGGCGCGCCTGGAAAATCCGCTTGATCGAGGAACACAATCCGCATTGGCGCGATCTGTTCGATCAATTGAATGGGTGAGCGCTCCGTTTCCCTACAACATCCCTTTTTTGTCATGCCCGCGAAGAGCCTGTGCCCGCAACGGCGGGTACGGGCATCCATCCCACACTTGCACATAACGGCAAGATGGATCCCCGCCTGCGCGGGGATGACCAGAGATATTCCGTCGTTCCCGCGAAGGCGGGAACCTCGAACTACATTACGCGCGGTTCAAGGTACTTCTCGCCTCCGCAATCAGCTGATCGACATTGCGTTTTTCAGGTGCGTCGTCATCAACTTCTCCCGCCCCCTCACACGCCCAGCGCAGCAGCTTGATCAGGCTTTCAAGATGCCCAAGCGCTGCTTTGCATGCCGCCTGATGGGCGGAGAATTCCTTGGCGTCCATGATCCCGGCCGCCTCCCCGGCCAGTCGATGATAGGCATCGCGCGCCATGGCAATGTCATCGGGCAATTCACCCAAAAGCCGGGTTTGCAGGGCCATGATCGGGTCGGGTGTTTTATCCGTGCACATGAGGTTTAAACCACCGAAAGTTCGGAAAGCCGCGCATTGGAAAGCTTTTCCGGCCAATAGGCCAGATTGCGCACATGGCCGTTCAGTGCCTTGTCGGTTCCGCCAAACGATCCCAGCACTATGTTGGAAAAATTGCGTGGCATGGCAAAGCCATCCGGCGAGGACAGCACCACACCATCCAGCCCGACCGAAACCCCATCATCCTCCCACGCCAGCGCGATGCGATGACGGGTATCCTTGGCAAGCGTGCCATAAAGCGACTGGGTGACGACCGGCACGCCATCCGCTCGCAGCGAAATGCGCAACTGATCGGCGGCACTGTCATAGCCAAGATCAAGGTGATCATCATTGAGGCTTAAGGAATAAAGCTGCACGATCCGCCAGATACCTGCCCAATCCTTGGCGGTATGGATATCAAACACCATTGTGCCCCGGCCTTGCGCGAACCAGTCGCCGGGATCAAGGCGTACATCATCGCACGCCCGTGCGGCCGGAATGCCGTTGCTGATGATATCGCTGGTCGGCGCAGGCCCGGCTTCAAGCTGCGCATTCCAGATCAGGACAGAGGCCGGAAGGGCCGAAACAGCCGTACTGATTTTCGGATATCGCGTGGTGCTTGAGGCTGGTTCCGCGATCCAAACCCGCTGCCAAGTTTCATCCACCGTAAAGCCATGGGCGGACGGCCCGTCAATTCCGCCAAGCGTGATGTCAGCCATGCCCGAAACCGCGCGCATCCAGACGGCAAAGCTATAGGTATCGTTGGCCCCAAGCCCGCCGACATTCTGATACAGGCCATCCGCACCCGCCGCACTGCCCGGCAGATCAAGCTGCATCGCGGTTTGGCTGCCATCCGGGGCGGCAATGGTGCTGCCAGTCACGGTCACACCACTGTTCTTTTCCCAAAGTGCATTGTCAAAGGCCGTTGAGTAGCGCAGCAGGTTGGTCGCCGCCCCCTCGATCAGAAGGCCCAGTCGACGACCAAGCCGATCATGGTCATAAGCCGGTTCATCAATCGTGCGGGTTTCAAGCAGGCCACTTTGGCCGCGGACAAGCTTGGTGCTGGCGCGCGAAACATTCATGCAGGCCGCAAGCGGCTGATAACGCAATCCCATTGGATGCATCTCCGATCAGTGTGTAGTCGATGGATGGCAGGTGCGTGTTGGCGTGCTAGCCGCCAATGCGATGGATGTGACACCAGCTCAAAAGTTCACTTGCCGCGATTTCGCGCGTTTGGGTGTCGCTATGCACGATGCGCAAACGCAATCCGGTGCCGGGCGTGGCCCCGATCCGGGCAATGCCATTCAGCCGCAAGCTGTGCGCCGCCCCGCTGCCCGTCGCACTAATGTCATTGGCTTGCAGGTGGCTTGACCAATCGGTGCCGTCAAAGCGTTCGAGCGACAAAGTCGTAAAGACCGACTGGTCGGTAATCGGAAGCCTGACCCCGATATCAACATGATAAAAGCCCGGCGGCAGACCGGTCACGCCATGCACCGCACTGTCATAAAGCCCGTGGCTGTCTTCGATCACCTGATCCCATTCAACCAGAAACGCCCCGCCCGCCGGAATGGACTGGCTGGCCGTGCGCAAAAGCTTCACCACCGGGCCAGTTTCATGGATCGGCGCGGCAAACCAGCGCGTGCCATCACAGACCAGATCGACCATGTCACCGCGTGTCGGCAACGGATAAACAGTTGCCTCCGCCCCGCCATTGGTCGGGCGGATCACATTTCCCGCCGCCGTTGTGATATCAACCATCGTGCCATCACCGTTAAACACCCGATAACGCACCCCATTGCGCGCAAGTGACGCCACCGGCAAGGTCAATTGCGCCCCGCTGGAAAGCCTGACCAGCGATCCGGTTTCGCGGATATCCATGATCCGGCTGACCGGCGCATCAATCACCGGCATGCGGCGCTCATCCGCCCACGCCAGGACATCGCCACTGCGAAAATCAAGATCAAGCATCGCCGCGGCGTTTGATCTTTCAAACGACGCGAGCGCGGTTTCAGACCGGCTTTCGGCGGCCTCCGCCCGGTTGGCGGCATCCTGTGCCTGCGCTGCCTTAGTGCTGGCCTGCGCGATCTCCGCCCCGCTGGGTCCGTTGGCAAGCCCCGTGCCCGCCGCGTTCCAGATCAGCGCCCGACCGGGCGTGATCACCGGCAATTCAGCCGATGCAGGTGCATCCTGATCCGGACCAAAACGCAGCGTCCCGGTCAGTGCGTGATCAACATCCCCAAGGGCGGCCGTCATGAAATCAAGATCGCGTTCCAGCGCATCGCCGCGCGGGATCGACATGGCGTCAAAGGCACTTAGCCGGCGCAAATGCAACTGGCGGGCAATGGTGATCCGGGCACCGGTTTCCGGCGGGTGTTCAAACCGCACCACACCACCACCGCCCTCATCGCTGGGCGTCAAGGCGATGTGAAAACCGGTTTCGATTTCATTGCCATCGATGGTGATGCGCAGATCACCCGCATCAAACACATCAAAATCAAACGGAAACTTGTCACGCGCGCCATCGCCGACAAAGGCAATGGTGGCACGGATCTGATTGGCAAAAACAGCGCCCATAGCGTACTTCCCCCTAAAAAAAATCAGCCATCACGCTTTGAAAACCAGGCATTCAGCCGTGCGACCGTGTCATCCTGCGAAGATCGCAAAAGCGACTTTTCGCGCCAGGCGGCCTGTTGGTTGATGCGGCGGCGCTTGCGGGCAGCAGCATCTGCGTCGAGTTCCGCATCCTGCCGCGCGGCCTTTTCAAACCCCGCCAGAACCGCACTGGCCGAACCAGACCCACCGGCCATCAGCCCCGATGCCCCTTGCCGGGCACGCGCGGTTGCTTGCCTGCGTCGAAGGTCTTCTTCGCGTTTGGCGGCCTCTTCACGCTGGCGGGCATTGATCTCGGCCAGCTCCGCCTGACGGACGGCTTCGCCCTGATCAATCCGGCTTTGTGCATTGGTCTGGTTGGCGCTAATGCGTTGTCCGGTTTGCAGCACCGATGCCGCCATCGGCACGATTGATGTAAATCCACCCATCAGTCATTCACCCCCATTTCACTGGCCACACCAAGCAACAAAAAAGGCCGGGGCAATGCCCCGGCGATGCGCCAAAGTCCACTTTTCAGCCCCCCGCCACTGCCCAGCCGCCAGCCCAGTGCGCGCAGCGTGATATCCCCGCTATACAGCGCGTCTTTGTCATCGGGTGGCGCAGATACCGGAAGTGCGACATCGCGCAATCCCCGACCGGTATCAACGCGAAGCTGCCCGGTTTCCTGCAAACGCAAGGTGACTGAGACCAGCCGCACGGCATTTCCGCCATGCGGGCGGCTGCCATCCGATGCGGCCGGTGGCAGGGCGTAAATTTCATGGGTAAAGGGCAAGCCGACCTCGATCTCCGCCACTGCCCCGATGTGATCTGGCAGCGTAATCGTGCCCCCGGCAACCGGGATGTCATCGGCAAGAACGCCATCGTGCCAAACGCTGACATCAAGGCCATCCAGTGCATCAAGATTGCCCCAATGTTTGCGTGGCGGTTCGCCTTCGGCCACCGCTTGACGGCGATAAAGGTCGAAACCGCATTGCGGGTCAAATACGCCCAGGAAATGATGCCCGTCGCGTTCCAGCACGACATAGACATCCCCGCCGGATACTGAAACGGATCTAAAGGCGCATCCCACAACCGATTGCGCCGACCAGGCGGTGATGGCCTCAGACCGATACAGTGTCAGGGTGGCAAGCGATCCATCGCGCATCACCACATGCAAAAGCCGTCGTTCGGGATCAAAGGCCTGATCGACGGGATGATGGATCAGATGGCGTGACAGCAAGGCAAGGTCGGCCGATCCATAGGCCTGTTCGACATCGGTGAACAGGAATTCGCGAATTTCGCGCCCGCTCCGCCCGGCAAAAAGCGTTGCGCCATCGACATTGACCAGTGGCACAGTGCGATCACTTTGGCTACCGATCCGGGTCTGGCGCGTGACCTGCACATTGGCCGGGGTGAGCGGATCACCCGTGACCATCCATTCCGATCCGCTGGTAAAGACCTGCAAATGACGACCGGCGAAAATGCCCGTGATCGCATTGACCTGATCGGCCAGCAGGGCAAATTCAATTGCCTCGTCATCAAGGCCCTCGCCCAGTTCGAAATTAAACAGATCACCAGACTTTGACATCCACAGCCGGTTGGGCAGATCGCGCGATCCGCCGATGATCAACCGGTCCTGATGAAAGGTCACACTGCGCGGCCAACCGCGCACTTCGGAAAAGGCCTGTTCGACGAAATCGACCGTGGCATTGGTGTTGGGCAGTGCCTGCTTCAGGGCGATTTGTGCGGTCCGGGCATCGGAAACGTTGGTGATCTCACCCTCGATCCCCTGAATCCGCCACAGCGTGCCAACATGCCCGGCAACGAACAAATCGACATTCGCGGTAAGGCTCACCGTCCCGCTGGTGCCTGACGGGGTCAGGGTGGCGGCGGGTTCGACAAACTTGTAATAGGGCTGGCTGGTGCGGAAATTGGTCTCGCGCCAGGCCCAAAGGGTGGTTTGCCAGCTGCCATCGCCTGTCCGGGTAATGCGCACCGGCGGGGCTGCGGGGTGCACCACCAGAAGCGTATCGGCACTTTGCGTCCAGTTCAAAAGATCAAGCTGTTCTTCGCCGAACGTGGTTTCAAACCAGACCGTCTTTGCCTCGTCCTCGAACACCAGCGCATGTTTATCGCCAAAGGCCAGCAAATAGGTCTGTTCGGTATTGAACTCGAACTGAATCAATCGCGCCGGACCTGACAGTTCATCGATCAATCGAATGCCGGGACGGCGACGCACCCCGCCCGATGGTTCGATAAACACATTGCGCAGGCGTGCTGCCCCATTGGCATAGGCGCTCAGGTCCGAGCGCCCCCACAATTCCGGGGCCAGTTCGCCGGTCGAAAAGGTATTTTTCTCCAGAACGCGGCGTGCCATCGGGTGCTCCCTTGTTGAATAAAGGTGATACGCTTGTGGATCGGGATCCCCGTACCCGCCTTCGCGGGCACAGGCTCTTCGCGGGGATGACGGAAGACAAAACAATCTCATGGAACAAACGTCATTCCCGCAAAGGCGGGAAACTCGCACCGCAGGCTCCAAACCCGCGGCCCAAGGCCCGACCCACGCCCCTAGCCCCTTGCAGAAATCAGGGAAAAATCATCAATCGCGTGCGGGGTGGATTGCTGCGCATCAGCAAGTCTGGCTTCGCGCAACTGGTCCTCGGCCCGCTTGAAAAGGTACTCGGCCCGCGTGCTGCTTTCGGTCAGCGGCAGGCAAAACTCCGCCGCCAGTCGCGCCATCAGGGCCATATCAAACCATGCCGGAAAGCTGCCCTCCGGCAACCGCGCGACATAGGAAAGATGCGCACTGTCACCCGCCACCAGAACCGCCTGATCGCGCAACTCAAACCGGGCAATCTTGCCCCCGTCATTTTCAAGCGACAGCAAGCGGATAAAGTCCCGTGGCAAGGCAAACAGGTTGCAGCCATCCTTGGGCGATGTCGCCGCATCGTCACCGGCCAGTCGCGACAACCAGCACCCCCGCCCGGCAAACCGCCACGGATAACCCGCCAGCATCCCGTCACGCACGCTCGCATACAGCATCCGGGCAATCTCGGCCTCGGCCACGTCTTCCTCAAACGACGAGATCGGCGCCGCCCCGATCATCACCAAAGCCCGCGCACACAGCGCCACATCACTCAACGCCATCACATCCCCCCAAACGAAAACGGGGCCCGGAAAACCGGACCCCGCAAAGGTTCTAGATCACAGCAATCAGACTTTGATGATGTAATTCACCACCAGAAACGGCTGCATGTTGTTGTGCGGCTGGTCGCCGCCGGTCTGATTGGTATTATCGACAGTGCCCCCACTGAAGAATGTCCTCCGGTTCGGGCCGCTCTCAGCTGCGCCCGCTGTTGGGAATGGCAATGCATGTCCATGTGACGGCATTTCATCGACCGTCAGTTGATGAGTTTCTTCGCCGCCAGCCTCACCGACAATACGATCCGTCAGACCAGTGCTCTGGCCGGAACCGATTGGAGTACGGCCGCGCATATCCGGAAGGGCAAAAGTTGTAGAACCATCCCCCTCACCCCAAACAGCCCCGATCACGCCAAATAAAGCGGCATAGGTTGTCCGAGAAACCTCTGCGCCGTCACACGGAAGATAACCGCTTGGTACAATATTCGAAGGAAATGGTAGGATCGTTCCGGTCGGCACTGCAATCGCAGCAAACTGGCTGACATCAGTTTCGGAACAAATCGTGATTGTTTCGCTCAATTTTAAATCCCCTTCTTACTGCAAACAGAAATCCCCGGCAGAGTTCTCTACCGGGGAAGACAAATTTTAGAATGCCTTAGTGCCAATCAGCTTGCTGACGGATAGAACGCCTTGATCGCATAGGTCATCGCTACGTTACGTGGGCGGGTTTCGTTTCCACCCTCCTCTGAAGTCTTGTAGCGGTCGGGATCAACATTACCATTCGGCCAAATACCCTCGCCACCAATCGTGGTGTAAGGAACGCCAGCGTTCAGAGATGCGCCGATAGCGGTGTGATCATGAAGCCTGAACTCATCGCCTTGACTGGAGGCAAATGCACGACCCGCGTCAACACCACGCCCATCATCGAAACCACGCACGAACTCGCCACGCAGATCCGGAAGATTGAAGGTCGTGACATCGTCACCAGCCCCCCAAACAGTGCCAATTGCGGCAAACAAATCGGCATATTCCGTGCGTGAGATCGCTGAACCATCACAGACCAGCCAGCCGGTTGGCGGGGTTGGCATAGCGAAAGCTGAAACCGAGCCGATTTCACTACCCGAACTAACGCCACCGCCAGATCCGCCGCCAGAAATCAGCGCTTCGATGGCCTGAAGCAGCTGGGTTTTATCCTCGCAATCAGGCCAGATGCCCGCACCCTGAATGACATTGAGGATTTCGCATTCGACCGGGGTATTTCCCTGCATGAGCAGTCTCCTTGGTTGATAAAAAGAAACCCCGGCAGAGAGATACTGCCGGGGCATTGGAAAGGTTTTGATAGCGGGCTTTAGGTCACGCCGCGGCAGGAACAGTCGCCTTGATCGCGTAAGTAACCGCGACGTTGCGCGGCCGGGTCTCGTTTCCACCTGAAGAGAGTGTACTGTCTCCGGCCACGCCAGCTTCACGCAAAATTGTCATGTTGGAGCCAAGTTGTCCGACCTCACTGAGAACACCGATTTCGTGGGTATGTTCTTTAAATTCATCAACTTGAGAAGATGCAAACGTACGGCCATCATCAACCCCACGGCCATCATCAAAGCCACGCAGGAACTCGCCGCGCAAATCTGGGATATTGAAGGTCGTGGTGCCATCACCCTCGCCCCAAACTGTGCCAAGTGCAGCGAAAAGCTCGGCATACTCTGCGCGAGAAACAGCCGAACCATCACAAATCAGATAATCGGCCGGCACGGTCTGGGTGGCAAAGGCATGAATTGAGGCAATCGGCACCTGAAGGCCGGCGATCTGGGCGGCGTCAAATTCGGTGCAGATGGTAATCTTGTTGCAGTTACACATAAACAATCCTTGTTCTGGTCAAAAGAAACCCCGGCAACATCTGTCACCGGGGCGAGGTTGAGGGAGGATGAAAGGGGTGGATCGGGGGGGTGCGATCAGTCGGTGTTCGAGGTGCCGATTGACGTCATGTCGCGGACATCGACACCGCCTGCACCCGCACTTGCGACAACGAACAGGCCGCCGGACATGGTGGCGTCGCGGTTGGTATTGGCGATGATGAAATCGCCGACGCGCAGCATGTCGCGCGCATCGGCAAAGTAATCGGCGGTGTCGACGTCGGCGGCGACATCCGGGGTGATGTAGTGCCACAGCGTAAAGCCGTTGGCGTATGCCAGAACACTGAGGTTTCTGGCTTTGAAACCTTCTGCCATTTTTTGGGCTCCTGTTTGGTTTTGAGCTTGCGGGTCGAGGTTCCCGCCTTCGCGGGAATGACGTTCGTTCCATGCACCGACCCCAGACACCGTCATCCCCGCGCAGGCGGGGATCCCGGGCCACGGGTTCAAGCGTTCGGGGACGCTATTCCTGTGCTTTCAGGCACACCACGCCATCGCCATCAATCAGCGCGGCACCCTGGCTCATGGAGTTATTCACGAAGTGTGCTGCGTGATCGCCGTGCCAGGTAATGTCGGACTGAACGTCCGAGCCGATGGCATGGCCAATGGCGGTGCGGTGATACCAGAAGCAGGACCGAATACCGCTTGCCACCGGAAGGCCCGAATGGGGCATCCAAAGCGTGCCGAGCCAGCGTTTGGCCTGTGTGCCCTTCCACGGAAGGTCTTCATCGCCGATATAATCAGATCGCGAAAACTCGTCGATCAGCAGCAACTCCGACCACTGTTTCCAGCCGACAATCGCATAGCGCTGCCCATCATCGGGCACATCGCGATCGCCAAGGCCCTCGAACGCCATCATCACCTTATCAAGGGTCATGCCCTCGGTATTATCGGGCACGACATCATCGGCCCCGACCAGCGCATTGATGATCAGCTCGTCGGTCTTGCGGCCCAGCGCATAGGCCCCGGCATTGGCCAGAACCATTTTTTCATCATGGTTGATTTTAAGCTCATCCAGCGCATCGACCCAGTCACCGGCATAGTAATCACGCAGGTCACAACGCACCGCCTCGTGATCGACATTCATCACCGGCACCTTGCCGTGGCGGGCCTTGGTGGTGGCCGTGCCCTTGCCGACTTTCTGGAACACCGTGGTAGCGCCCTTGATGGCGTTTTTTACCCGCACCGTGTTGCGCAGTTTTGATCCCATGCGTTGATAGGCCTGATGCACATCGGCCTGAAAATGGTCGATGAAGCTTTGATCAATCGTGGTTGTCATCGCCTTTTATCCCCTTGTTTCAGATATGGTTTTGTCGTGATTGCAGGCAGCCGCCGGGGCTCAATTGCGGAGCCCAAAAAGGCCAGTGCCACAATTGCCCCAAAACCGGTCATTTTCCGGCCAAGGTTTGGTGGTTTAAGCGCGTTGTTACAGGGAACCTTTTCCTTGAGGTTCCATGGGACACGCGCAGGATTTGCCCCGACCTGTTGCACCTGACGGGCTTTTCCGCGCGGTCCGGTCCCGGAAAAACAACAAGACAAAGAAAAAGAGTATCTGCTGTGAAGAAGTCGGTTTTGATTGTGTTCTGCCTGATCGGGCTTGGTGTTGCGGGCTATTTTATTTTGCCGCTGACCCCGATCCCGGATTATGTCAGTGCGGTATTTGATCGCGCCGACAAGCTGTTCTAGGCGCAGGACTTGGGCAATTACCTGGGCTATTCCCCGGAAAGTCGGGCGAAATCTGCCTGCACCTCGGCCACCAGCGCCGGATCGCGATCCCGCCAATAGCGCGGATCATTCATCTTGCGCCGGATTTCGGAGCGAAGGTTTGTATCCCCGGCCCCGCCATCAGCTTTGCCAAGGGCGGCTTCATCGCCATGGGTCATCATGCGATGCATGGCACGCACACCACCGGCACTTTGACAAAGGGTTTCAAAGGCGGCCTCGGGCAGGTTGGCTTTGCCCCAACTTTCGATTTTCGGGGCCAGCTTTTTCCAGCTTTCCGCCCCGCCAAACTCGGCCGCCAATGCCGCACGGTCGGTTGCGCGCTGTGCTGCCTGGTCAAGATCACCCAGAAGCGGTGAAAGAACCTCCCCCGCCAGATCATAAACCAGCTGAGCCTGTGCGTTGCTGAAGCCTGCCGCATGCAGGCGCTCGTTTAAATCCGTATCAATATCTTCCATGCCATCTGCAAGCGTGATTGCGTAGGCATCCGGTGTTTCAGGCACCAGATCGGCGAGGACTGCGGCGTCCAGTTCGGGTTCGGGCGCCGGCGTTTCGATATCAGGCCGCTCGGGTGTTTCTGCTGCCTCCGGTGCTTCCGGCGTCTCGGTTTCCGGTGCGAGAAGGTCAGGTTCGGTTGTCATGCGAACACTCCGCTAAATGGGGTCAAACTTTGTTTGGGGCGTGTGGTGCGAGGTTCCCGCCTTCGCGGGAATGACGTCCGTTCCATGCACCTGTTTTGGGTACCGTCATCCCCGCGAAGGCGGGGATCAATCTGCGGCGGAACGCTCCGCCAGCCGCTTGATCTGCAGCACCAGCGCGCGCTTCCCTTCGCGCATCCAGATCGCCGCAGTGCTGGCATCCGGTCCAAGGGCTGTGTGCAGAAAATGGCGTTCAAGATCGGCCAGTACCTTTGCCCCGGCGTCACTTTCAAAACAGGCCTGCCAGTGGTCAGTGCCGTTTTCTGAAAGCGTCTCGTTCTCGGCCTCAAACCAGTCCCATCCGTTACTGCTCATCACACAGCCTCCGTGATTTCGGGTGGCAGGCTTGGCCGTAACAAATGGTCCGGCACGCCAAACTGATCGGCAAGCCAGCGGACCATGACGGGCAAATCAACCTCCGCCAGGGCATCCGGGCCAAGGGCGGCAATCCGCGACAGCCAATCAAGCGCCTGCCCCGCCTGTACCCGTTTTGGCAGTTGTGCGAGCGGGGCCGCATGACGCAGCACGACAACATCACCGTCCAGCGGGATATCAGGAAGCTCGCCAGTTTGGGTCAGGATATAAAGCGCCCGCCTTATCAACGGATAAAGCAATTCCGCCTGCAACCGGCCATAGGTTGCGCCAAGAAGCCGGGCGTTTTCCGATGCGCGTTCAAGCACCTCGGTCGCGGTCATGCCCGGTTGATCAGTTTGGCCCAGGCGATCAGCGAGCAAGCAGCGTCGAATGCGATCGCGCAGGTCTGAGAGCACAAGATCAGACACATCAAAGCGCCCCGGTGCCTCAAGCGGTTTGAGCCCGGCTGATCCCACCGCCTTGGGGATGATGCTGCCCGGCACCAACCGGATGGTTGCCGGGTTCAGAACGCCATCATCATCAGCCTGCCAGATGCCTGTCACCGCGATGGAGGCGTTTTTCAGCACCAGCTCCACCACCTTGTTGGCGGTCTTGATATCGGGCAGCGCCTTCATCACCGGGGACCGGCCATAAATCTCGCCCGGGGCCTTCATCCAGCGAAAGGCGATATAGGGCGACACATCAAACCGGTCGCGATAGATCAGATCACTGGCACTGGCGTCGCCGTCTTCGCGAAACACACACAGCTCATAGCCGGTTTTACGGTCGGTTGCAGGCAAAACAGCCTCGATCACGGTAATGCGTTTCGGCGCGTCCTTGTCATCGCGATCATCATCGCCAAAGCCCTTTGCCCCCGGCCAGGTTGCAAGGATTTCCGCGCGGGTGAGTGCCAGTTTGCGAAACACCGCATCCATCTTGCCATCGGATCGTTCTTCAAATGCCAGATCGCGCAACGGCACGGCGGTAAAGCGCAAAGCAGACGGGCTGTGCAAATCGGCCTTTTCAAGACGCAAACACGCCGTCCCGGCCGTCACCAGATCCAGAAACGCCTGATGCATCTCGACCGCAAAGTTGGAGCGATCAAAATGCCCCTGCAAAATCCGAACGGCCCGGCCAAGCTGCTCGGTCAAAGCCTGCCGGTCTGCATTGGCGACATTGCCGCCCGGTTCCAGCTCAAACCAGCCGCCACCGGGCGGGGTGATTTCGGCCATCAGGCTGGCGGCAAGCTGTTCGACCGCATCCGATGCGGTTGCGTCAAACACCCGATCCAGGCGCTTGCCGCCATTGGTCTGGTTGGATGCCGCCGCATTACGCTGTGGCAGGGCAAATTCATAACAATCCTGCCAATGCGCAATCCAGTTACGCCTGCGTTCCATCGCCTTTTGAAAACGGGCGCGCAACTGGGTGATATCTGCCCCATCGGTAGCCTTGTCCTCAGTCACAGCCTTTTGCGATTTCGCCATGCCTATTCCCCCAAAAGGTTCTTGCCACCGCCCGCCTTGGCGATGCGATCCGTCAAAAGCCCGCGATAACTTGTCCCGATCAGGCTGGCCCGACCATACCGGCGACGTTCAAGCGCCTCGGTCCGCGCCGTGCGGGCGGCATCTTCGGCACTGGTGTCGTCTTCGGTCGTGGTAGCAGCGGGCTTTGGCCGC